>Ga0247727_10000043_pt1 | contig 248913 bp, 274 predicted proteins | sample WisWelCaveWW1625_FD_202498 | JGI IMG/M metagenome (GOLD analysis project Ga0247727, IMG submission 202498) | Biofilm microbial communities from Wishing Well Cave, Virginia, United States - WW16-25 | ecosystem: Environmental > Aquatic > Deep subsurface > Groundwater > Cave microbial mat... | reverse complement strand
CAAAAAAAGCACCTTCTCCGCCAGCTGGTGAAGAAGGTGCTCGTGCATGATCGACGAACCCTCGAGGTCTGGTACGCGTTACCAAACCGTCGAGGGTTCGAAGACTGTAACAAATGGCTCCCCGGCCTGGACTCGAACCAGGGACATGCTGATTAACAGTCAGCCGCTCTACCAGCTGAGCTACCGGGGAATAAGCCTATGTGCGAATGGCGCATTATTCTACTCTACCGCCTCGTCGGCGGATACCCGAAAATGGCCCATCCGGCGACGATCCGCTGGACAACACATGGGCGCTCTCTTATGCTGGAAGGACGATGAGCGCGTGCTGATCCGCTGCCATGCTGAAGACGCTGAAGCTTGCCATCGTTGACGTCGAGACCACCGGCTCAAGCGCCGCCTACGACCGCGTCATTGAAATCGGCATCACCCGCGTGGAGCACGGCGAAGCCGTCGCGACCTACGGCAGCTTGATCGATCCCGGGTGCCCGATCCCTCCGGTCATCCAGGGCTTGACCGGCATCGGCGACCAGGACGTGGCCGGCGCGCCCACCTTCTCCCAGGTCGCTCCCGACATCGCTGCCCTGCTCGACGGCTGCATCTTCGTCGCGCACAACGTCCGGTTTGACTATGGGTTCATCCGGCAGGAATTCCAACGCCTGGACCGCGCGTTCACCGCGCCCTGCCTGTGCACCGTGCGGCTCTCCCGGCTTCTCTACCCGCGCGAGCGGCACCATAGCCTGAGCCGCCTGATCGAGCGATTTCAGCTCCCCTGCGCGAGACGGCACCGGGCGTCGGATGACGCAGGGGTCGTGTGGGCGTTTCTGCAGCACGCCGAGCGTACCGTCGAACCTACGCAGCTGGCGCACGCGATTGACACCCTCCTCAGGGCCCCGGCCCTGCCGCCGCAGCTGACGCCGGCGGTGGTCGCGTCGCTGCCCGACGGGCCGGGCGTGTACGTGTGTTACGATGCGGCCGGCAGAGCGCTCTACGTCGGCAAGAGCGTCTCAATCCGCGAGCGGGTGCTGGCCCATTTCTCCCCTGATCACAGCGCCGCCCTGGCGATGATGCTCTGCCAGCAGCTGGCCCGGGTGGAGGCTCATCCGACGCATGGCGAGCTGGCCACGGTGCTCCTGGAGCAGCGTCTGATCCGCACCCTCAAGCCGCTCGCCGACCGGATGGCTCGCACGCGCACCGCGCCGACGGCCGTGTGCCGCAACACCCAGGCCCCCGGAGGCTACGAGACCGCACGCCTGTTGACCCTGCCGGCGGATGGGCTGTCCGACGCGGAGCATCTGCTCGCGATGTTCGGCAGCCGCGCACAGGCCACAACGTTCTTGCAGGAGATCGCCAAGGTCCACCGCCTCTGCCCCGGCCTGCTGGGGCTCGCGCGCGGGTCCGGCGCCTGCACGGAGGCGCAGCGGGCTCACTGCCGAGGCGCGTGCTCCGGACGCGAGCGCGCCGCGCTCTACAATGCCCGCTTCGCGCTGGCCTTCGCCACCCGGCGGATCAAACCGTGGCCGTATCCCGGGCCGGTGCTCGTCGAGGAGCGCGGCCCGGATGCCGCGCGCGGGCATGCCTTTGTCATCGACCGGTGGCAGATCCGGCACGCGGTAACGTATACCGAGGATGGGGTGACGCCCTTGCTGCCGCCAGATGCGGCTTTTGACTACGAGCACTACCGGATGCTCTCGCGCCATCTGGGCCGCCGCGGCATCACGATCACGCGGCTGACGCGCGAGGACGCGGAGCAGCTGCTGGGTCGCGCGGACGCGCCGGTTGAAGTCGCATGAGCGCGCGGCTGCCACGGAGCCTGGCCGGCGTCGCCGCCGCGCTGCTGCTGGCGCCGCTGCGCGACGCGCTGGGCCGGATCCAACAACGGCTCGCGGCGCCTGCCCTGTCCACGCTACAATAGCGCCATGGCCACCGAGCCGTTCACGCTGGACTTCGAGGTCCGGGATTACGAATGCGATCTCCAGGGCATCGTCAATAACGCCGTGTACCAACAGTACCTGGAGCACGCGCGCCACCAGTTCCTCAAGCGGCACGGGCTGGACTTCGCTGAGCTCACGCGCGTCGGCGTGCACCTCATCGTGGTCCGCGCCGAGCTCGACTACAAGTTCCCGCTGCGCAGCGGCGACGCCTTCACCGTGAGCCTGCGGATGGAGCGCCTGACCCCGGTGCGGTTCGGCTTCCGGCAGGAGATCCACAAGGTGGCCGGCACGCGGCGGACGCTCGTGCTGGCCTCGAAGTTCGTCTGCGCCGCCATGGACGCGCGCGGCCGCCCGATGATTCCTAAGCTCCTCGACCCGCTCTACACCGTCCCAGCGGCAGCCTAATGCGCCGGCGCCTGGCGCGTGCGCTCTGTCGCGCGGCGGCCCTGCTGCTCCTCGCGTGGGGTGTGACGCTTGCCCTTCCCCACGGCATCGCCCAGGCCGACACCCTGCGGCTCAAGAACGGCCGCACGCTCGAGGGCGAGGTGCTACGCGATGACCCCGCAGGAGTCGTCATTGTGACGGGCGGCGGGCCTGAGGTCGTCCCCCGGCAGGACATCGAAGCGATCACGTACAGCCGCATGCGACTGGCCCCGTCCACTCAGCCGGCGCCCGCAGCCTATGATGCCGGCGCGCCGGGGCCTGGCGTCGATCTCCGCTTGCTGGCGCGCCTGCGGCAGCGTCTTGAAACATTCGCCGCCATTCCATGGCACATCGGGCGGATCGCAGAGGCGCTCAACCGGGGGAAGCGCGCGGCGGCCGCGCGCGAGACCGTCCGTATGGTTCGCACGCTCTGGGACTTCCCGATCGGCATGGAGCGGGCCGAGTGGATCATCGCCGACCTGCTCCTCGTGATCCTCCTCTGGGCGCCGGCGCTGTGGATGGGGTTGGCGCTCGGGCGCGCGACCCGCTCGCTCACGCAGATCGTGTTGTTCCTCTGCGCGGGCTACGGCATCTGGGTGCTGGCGGCAGCGCTGCTCCTGCTGCCGTTGGCCGCGTCCTCGGACACGTCGTGGCTCGGGTTAATGCTCGGCGTGCTCGGCCTGGGATGCGGGGTCGCAATCGTGGCCTTCCGGTGGGCGTTCGGGCTGACGTGGGGTGCTGTGTTGGTCGCATGCGGCACCGCCGCGCTCGTCGTGGCGGGCTGCCAGACGCTGTTGGCGCGGGTGGGGTAGACGCTCGGGTCTAGCTGAGTTCCCGCCGGCCTTCGAGGGCCCGGGCGAGCGTGGCCTGGTCGGCGTATTCCAGATGGCTGCCGACCGGGATCCCTGACGCGATGCGGGTGACCCGCACGCCGCGGTCGCGCAGCAGCTTGAAGAGGTAGGCGGCGGTCGTTTCGCCGTCCTTGTCCGCGTCGGTGGCGATCACCACTTCCTGCGCCGCGCCATCGGCCAGCCGCGCGAGCAACTCGTCGATCTTCAAGAGCTCAGGCCCCAGGCCTTCCAGCGGCGCGATCGCGCCGAGCAGGACGTGGTAGAGCCCCCGGTAGGCGCCCGTCTTTTCGATCGCCAGCACATCCTTCGGCTCCTCGACCACGCACAGCAGGGCGGCGTCGCGCGTGGGGTCCTTGCACACCTGGCAGCGCGGCTCATCGCTCAGGTTGAAGCACACCTCGCAGAACCGGAGCTGCTCCTTCACGTCGGCGATGGCTTGCGCGAGCTGGCGCGCCTCGTCTTTCGGCGTGCGCAGCAGGTAAAACGCCATGCGCTCGGCCGAGCGCGGCCCCACGCCGGGCAGCCGCTCGAGCGCCTCCAGGAGGCGCATCAGCGGCCTGGCATACGAGGTCATCATGTCGTCGACTGCGGCCGGGTGATGATGGTCGCGTTGAACAGGTTCACGATCTCCTGCACGAGCGGCGGCGCGGTGTCGGCAGGCGCCTGCGCGGCGGAGGCTGCCATCGTCCCGGCGCCCGCGGCGAGCGTGGTGTACTGCACCGAGACTGCCGTCCGGCAGAGCTCGGTCATGAGCCGGTCGATGAGCCGCCGATTGTCCGACAGGCCGAGCACTTCCTGATGCAGCGCGAACGCCGGCAACCCGACGGTGAGCACCCCGCCGTCGAGTCCCACCGGTTGCGCGTCCGCCAGATACGCGGCCAGCGACATCTTCTGCGCCCCGAGCCTCTCAAGGAAGACCGGCCAGATCGCGCGCACCCCATCCGGCGGTCCGGCTGTCGCGGCTGCCGGCTCCTGGACTGCCGGCGGCGGCGCAGCGCGCTCGTGCCCGGGTGATGCCGGCACCGGCTGGGGCAGGCTCGCGGGGGCGCTGTGCCCCGGCGTGTCGGCCTTCGGGGCCGCGCCACGGTCGAGCGCGTCGAGGCGGCGGCTGATCTCATCCAGCGACTGCCAGGCCTCCCGCGACGCGAGCTTGATCACGACCAGCTCCAAGAGCGTCTGCCCCATCGGGCTGCGCCGCATCAGCTCGTAGGCGCCGTGCGCCACTTGCAGCCACAGGAGCCATTCCTGGACGGCCAGCTGCCCGGCCTGGGTCCGGAGCGCCGGCAAACGGTCCGGCGGCTCATCGACCAGCGATGGCGCCCCGTCCTGGCGCGCCCCCGGCTCGCCGGTCACGCGCAGCACCAGCAGGTTCCGCAGATGGCGCATGAGGCCGGTGAGCAGCGAGAGCGGCTCCCGGCCGCGCTCCGCCTGGCGCGCGATCTCGGCGAGCGCGGACAGCGCGTCGCCGCGCAGCATCGCCTCGACCCACGCCAGCATCGCCGAGGACTCGACCGCGCCCAACAGCTCGGTGACGTCCGCCTCGCCGATCCGGCCCTGCGCGAAGCTGCTGAGCTGATCCAGGACCACCTCAGCGTCGCGCAGGCTGCCGTCCGACGCCCTGGCGACCGCGTAGAGGGCGGCCTCATCCACCGCCACATGCTCGGCCTTCGCCAGGCGCGCGAGCACCGCGACGATGGTCGCCGCGTCGATCCGGCGGAAGTCGAACCGCTGGCAGCGCGAGAGGATCGTCGCCGGCACCTTGGCCGGCGCGGTCGTCGCGAAGATGAACTTCACGTGCGCGGGCGGCTCCTCGAGCGTCTTCAGGAGCGCGTTGAAGGCCTCTGTCGTCAGCATGTGCACTTCGTCGATGATGTAGATGCGGAAGTGGCCGCTCGCAGGCGCGAACGGCACCGTCTCGCGCAGGGTGCGGATCTCGTCGATGCCGCGATTGGAGGCGCCGTCGATTTCAACGACGTCCAGGCTGTTGCCGCGGCGGATCTGCTCGCAGCTCGGGCAGGCATCGCAGGGGGTCGCAGCCGGGCCCTTCGCGCAGTTGAGGCATTTGGCGAGGATCCGCGCGGCCGAGGTCTTCCCGACCCCGCGCTGCCCGGCGAAGAGATAGGCCTGGGCGATGCGCTTGGCGTCAAGGGCCCGTGTGAGCGTCGCGGTCACGTGCGGCTGGCCGATAAGGTCCTGGAAGGTCTGCGGGCGGTATTTCCGCGCCAGCGGCTGGTAGGCAGGGGGAGGGGGCTGCGGGGCTTGACGTGTCATCGCTCTGTATTCTACATTCTACAGGAAAATCAACGAAGAAGGAGGGATTCGACGGCTCCGTTCGAATCCCTCATGGGGCCTCGAGTCTAAGAAATCAACGGAGAGGGAGGGATTCGAACCCTCGGTACAGGCTTTCACCCGTACAGCGGTTTAGCAAACCGCCGCCGTCGACCACTTGGCTACCTCTCCAAAGCTGAACGTCTGCGGGGAATGCCCGACAACTAAAACTCCGTGCGCACGCCCCCGGAGGCCTTGCGCAGCAGCGCGTGGCAGTCGCCCGCGAGCACGTCCCGCGTCACAACGAGCTTCCGGTTCAGGCGTTCGTGGCTCGTCAGGTCGATCACCGAGCCGCAGGCGCCGCGCTTCGGGTCGGCGGCGCCGAAGACGACGCGCGCGACCCCGCTCAGCAAAATCGCCCCCGTGCACATCGCGCACGGCTCCTGCGTCACGTACAGCACCGCCTCCGGCAGCTGGTCGGATTGGAGCGCGTTGGCGCCCTGCGTGATCGCGATGATCGTGGCGTGCGCCGTGGGGTCGTGCAGCAGCTTCACCTGGTGGTGGGCGCGCGCGATCACATGGCCCTGGTGCACGATGACGGCCCCGATCGGCAGATCCCGAGACGCCAGCGCCTGCTCGGCTTCCTTGAGCGCCTCGCGCATGGACTGCTCATCCGGCTTAGTGGTGGCCATGTCCCGTCCCCTGAAGTGGTGCGCCCAGATGGGCTCGAACCATCAACCTTCGGCTCCGCAGGCCGACGCTCTATCCAATTGAGCTATGGGCGCGTTCTCGACGCTGAGCGCGGGTCCCCTGCTCAGCGACGGTAACTCGTCTATTCCAGTTCTCACAGTTGTTCCAGCTAGTCCAGTTATCGAGTCGTGGGATGGGCTGAGTGAGGGACAGTCTCAGGGACACTCGCTGGGATGCCCCGTGCTGGCCCAGAATCGCCACAGGACGCCAGATCTCCATGCCGGCTATGGTAGCATACCACCCCTCGCCAGGCAAAGAAAACGCCCCCAGGGTGGCCGGACCCCTGGGGGCGGGCGCGCGAGGCAGCTCAACGCGCCCCGTCGGCGAGGCGTGCCGACGGTTCTTCGTGCGTTACACGGTGGGCGGCACCTCCGCCAGCGGCTTGACGGTGCTGAGCTTCTTCTCGACGCCCGCCAGCAGCCCCGCGACGAACGGCATCGCGAGGAACGGCTGCAGGTGCCCCTGGATCATGGTCATGAAGTCCGGGAACGCGGTCGCCATGGCCCCGATCGAGAGCGCCGTGATGATGCCGACCTTGTAGCCGCGCTTTGTCGCCGAGCCGTCCGCGCCGAGCTCCAGCATGCCCGCCCGGAACTGCTCCAGCCCATGCGTGAGGTTCTCCAGCTGTGTGACCTGGCCGATGTTGCCCCAGATCGGGGTGACACTCGGCGCCTTCGCCTTGTGCAGCCGCTTGCCGAGCCGGAACCGCACGAGGCCGAGGAGCAGCGGCGAGAGGAACGGCCATGCCACCGCGCCGTGCGGCAGCGCCTCCGCGATCGCGCGCCACCGCCCGAGCTCCGCGTCCGCCTGCGCCTGCAGCACTGGGTCCGCCGCGATGGCCGCGCGGCCCTGCTGCTGGTACTCCACGAGCTTGCACCCGGTCCCCCCCGCGCCGACCGCGAGGAGCCCGATGCCGATCGCTAGGATCATTCGCTTCATCTTCATGGTCCACCCTCCTGCTGCGCCTGGCGCGCCGCCATCACGGCGTCGCGTACTCGCCGGAACGCCCCGCTCGCCGCCTCCGCGACGGCCGCGTGCTCCGCGTCCTTCGGATTCCGCAGATCCCCCTCGCTCACGTACGTCCCGTCGGCCCACGCGCCGACGATCTCGACCTCCAGGGCGAGCTCGCGCCCGCCGATCACGATCGGCGGCAGGACGTGGATGTAGTCACGCGCCGCGTCCATGCTCCACATCGGCCGGCTCCGCCCTCATGGCCGGCGTTGCATTTCGTGGATCAACTGCTCATGTTCGTCGCGCATCCGCTTCACCGCTTCGCGCGCCCACTCGTTGTTGATCATCAGGGTATTCTTGATCTCATTGAGCGCGGCCGTCTGGTTGACCAACGTGACATTGATGATGTTCGCCATTGACGCGGCGGTGTCCTTGAAGTAGCCGAGGATCCACTTAATGACGAAGAACAACATCAGGGACACGCCGATGGCCAGGACGACCTCTAGGCCGTAGTTGTCGGCCGCCTTTGCGCCCTGTTCGACGGCAGTGATCGGATTCATCGTCCTCAGACCCTCCACGTCTGCGCGACGTGCTGGAGATACCACTGGTGCCAGCTGTTGACCCACCGCTTGTGCGCGAGCTCGTCGTCGTCCGGCCTCGGATCCCTCTGGGTTCCCCCTGGTGGCGCCGCGGACCTCGCCGCGCCCTCGCGCCGCCAAGGCGCCGCCGCCCTGGACATGTCGAGCGCGATATTCATGCGTGCCACCGTCTGCGTCGGCATGGGATGCGCTGCGCTACGACGGCGCGCGCTGGTCCTCGCCGACCCATCCGCTCCACAGCGGCAGCATCTTACGTGGTCACCTTTTCGGCGTTCTCCACCAGGATCTCATCCTGGAAGACGAGCCGCTTGCCGCCGGTCACGGTGACGTCGAGCACGAGGCCGTGCCGTTCATAGCGCTGGTTCTGACCTGGCGAGAGGCCGATGATCTGGTTGTCCGCCGGCGTCATGTTGAAGGTGACGATCCCGTCCGTGGCGCCCATCGTGACGTCGCCGCTGAACGCGGTTGCCTGCTCCTGGGCGCTCCGGCTGTTGATGATGGTCTTGGCGTCGTCGTCCAGGTTATAGAGCGTCACCTTCAGGCTCGTGACCGCCGACTTCGCGATCGCCGCCCCGGTCTCGTCCTTCAGCGTCACCTTGTACTGCGAGCTGGTCCGCTCCTGCGCGAGGAAGGCCATCTGCTCTCCTACGGGTTGAATGCTGCTCCGCTGCCGCTGCCCGGGCCGAGGCTCGCCCCGGATCCGCCGGAGGGTGTATTACCGGCCGCTGATCCGTCCGCCGGCGTCTCGCTCGCGGCGGATCCCACGCGCGGCGCGTTGCCCGCCCCGGATCCGCCAGCCGAGCCCATCGCGGCCCCGGAGGCCTTGAGGTAGATGACGAGCTTCTGCACGAGCGACGTTACGGTGTCCGAGAGCGTGACGCTCTCCGTGAGGATCCGACTCGTCCCCTTCGCCAAAATGTCGGCCGGCGTGACGGTCTCGGCCAGGACCTTCGTGACGTCCTTCCGGATGGCGTCCGTGAGCGCGATCGCGTCCGAAAGCGCCTTCGCCGTCGCCATGATCCGCGCATCGGCCAGGCTCAGGCTCTCGGACAGCGTCTTGCCCGTAGCCTTCGCGATCACGTCGCTCACCGTGAGGTTCTCGTCCAAGACCTTCGCTGCCTGCTTGGCTACGCTGTCGGTGAGGGTCACGGTCTCGGCGAGGTCGTGCAGCGTCGTCGCCTTCGTGACCGTGTCCGCCAGCGCCACCGTCTCGGCGAGGATCTTCTCGGCGCCCTTCACGAGCGTGTCGGCCAGGGTCAGCGTCTCCACGAGGGGCTTGCTGGTGGCCCGCGTCAGCGAGTCGTTGAGGGTGACCGTCTCGGTCAGCACCTGGCTATAGGCGGTCCCGGTCGGCCGGGTCGCGGCGGTGTAGTCCTCCCACTTCTGGCCGAGGAACCACTCCTGCAGCTCTTGCTCGTCCTGGCCTTCGTAGAGGAGTCCGATCATCAGACCTCCCCCGCCATGATCGGCTGCCGCCAGGCTGGGAGCTGCTGCGCCACATCGAGCCCGGCTGCGGCGGCACCAATCGCCAGGTAGCCGACGACGCGAGCCGTGGCATCTACGGTCGTCCAGTTGATCGTGAAGCCGTCTGAATCTTGCGACACAAAATCAGCTTCAGCATCCACCGTCGGCGTGCCGCCGGTTGCCAACGTCAGACAGAGAGAATTGCTGGCGCGCATCGCACAGTCGCTTGCGGTGCCGTTGGCATCATCTGAGTACATCATTGCGGTTGAGCGTTCACTTGAACTGACACCGACGCCGATGGCCTGATGCGCGTCGGCCACCATCGAGCCAAGAGTGGCTGCATTATGCGAGGCAAAGAGCACCACCGCCGGCTGGAAGCCAGCGCCCGTCGTCGCTTGATTGCCGGTGCTGCCTGGCTGCGCGAGGGTGCTGACCTTGACTTGGATCGTCCCGCCGAGCGCGATATAGCCGATGATCTTGGCCGTCCCGCTGTTGGTTATCCAGTCGAGCGTGAATCCATCAGCGTCGAGGGTCTTGAGATCAGCCGCATCGAGCACGCTGGCATTACTGGTAATCAGGATCACGTCGGACGTACTCCCACGCTTGTCCTCGTTCGTCGGCGCGGCGGCGTCGTCACCAAAGAATGTGAACGCCCACTCCGCAGCCGTCGCCGTCCCGGCCCCGATGCTTGAGCGCGTGTCTTGTTGGCTACCGGCCGTGGTGTTGTTCTTGCCGGCGAAGAACAGCATGGCTTTGGGTTGGAAACCGACGCCCGTCACGGCCTGGTCGCCGGTCGTCGTGATGGAGTTAAACGTGCCGACATCGACCGAGAGATCAGTCCCGCCGAGCGCGAGGTAGTAGATCGAGCGGCCGCTGGCGTTGGCGGTGGTGATGTTGACCGTGAACCCGTCGGCGTCCTGGGAGACGAAATCAAACTCCAGGTTCACGGTGCCGTTGTTATCCAGCGTGAAGCATTTGGTGGTCAGGAAACGCAGGTCGCAGGTCGTGGGGGAGAGGGCGTCATTCTCCCAATTCCCAAGCGCCCACCGCTTGGTGCTGCTCACCGCCGCGCCGTAGCCGAGCCTCGCGCCACCAGAGTTTCCCGTCGTGGCGCTCGTCCGCATCAGACTGAAGAAAATGACGATCTTCGGCGTGAACCCGACGCCGGTGATCGCCTGGTTGCCAGTGCCGGTATTGGTCTGGAATGAGCCGGACTTTACCGAGAGCGCCATTTACCCCCGGAACATTTTAAGAAAGGCGGTGAACGTGTCTTTGATCGTGGGTGGAACAAGTGGATCATTCAGCATCGTCTGTACCGCCGTCTTAAAATCACGAATCGTACTCTGCTTCTCGGCCGCGACGCGCTCCTCATCGGCCCCTGACGCATCAATCTCGGCCTGCGTGGGCGTTTTAAGGGTCTGGTCGTCGGTGTCCAGCTTCCAGGGGCCCCCGGCCAGGTTAACCGGCAACAACAACGTCACGACGCCATGCCCCGGCCCCACCGTCGGGTTGGGGTCGGTCGTGACGGCGCGAATCACGCGGGTCGCAACATGAATGATCGCCTTCTGTGGCATTACGGCTCCTCCCAAATCATGCTGAGATCCACGGCCCCGGCCTGGTGCGACTTGATCTTGAGCCCAGCCTTCACCGCCGCTGAGATCGCGTTGTAGATTTGCACCCCAAGTCCACGCGGCACTGCCCATCGCATCCCGCCGCGCTGGTTGAATCCGAACAGGATGATCTCCTTGCCCTGGTAGGTCGTCGGCTCGGCGCTGAAGTTGACCGCGCCAGTCATCGCCGAGGCTGCGCCCTGCACGTCAAGCTCTTCCGGGGTCTGTGCGGTACTCGTGCCAGCGGTTGTCGCGTCCACGCGCTGCAGCGCCGCCTGGTGTTCCGTATCGGCCGGGGCCGTCGCTCCTGCGCCAGAGCCGATAATTTCAAGGACTTCAGCGCGCTCACCTGTCCCGTCGGCGTGGATCAACAGCCCGGTCTTGTACGCTGTTGAGGTCGCAAACCCAGGGAATGTCAGACTGAAACGAGGCATGACGTTCTCTCACCTCCAATGAGCGGGGCGTTATACGTCCCCCACTGAATGACCTTCTTGCACCGCCGACAGAACTCCTTGTAGTGGAAGATGCCGCCCTTCCACGAACCCTGCAGATCCACGTCAGTCTCGTCCTGGCAGTGGTGGCACCACGGCCGCGCCGTCGGCACGAACGGATTGTGCCTCGTCACGCCGTGGCGCCTCGCCATGCGTCAACTCACCGCAACCTTCCAGGTAATCGTCAGGCTGTCGCTGTTCACCACGTTGACGGCCGCGAACACCTGCCGGCAGAGAAGCGTGCCGGCTGAGATCGAGTCGAGCAGGCCGGCCTCGGTCACCGCGAAGCTGGCCGTGAAGGCGAAGGCGAACACCACCTGCGCGGTGTCGTTCGTGACGGTCGTCGTCACTCGCGAGGTCGTGCCGGCGGCTCGGGCTCCGCCGCCCGTCGTGATCTCCGTGCCGAGCGTGGTATCGCCCGCCGCCGCCGCGACCGTGCCCGTCCCGATGGCGATGTGCTCGAAGAAGTTCGTGATGACGCCGTTGATGAGCCCGGCGACCCCCGCCTTGCCGGCGCTCACCACGAGGTTCTTCACAAGGCGCCGCTCCTTCACCTGCCCATCGGCGCCCTGGTGAATCAGCTCGAACTCGCCGGTCAGCTTGAGGTCCTCGGTGAGGTGCTTCCCGACGTCCTTCGTCAGGCTGTCAGACATGCCGATCTCCTCACGATTTTCCATACGTGCCCTCCTGTGGTGGTTGCTCCTACTCATCCGGCGTCGCAGGCGGCGGCTCTTGCGGCGCGGCGGGCTTGGTCGGCGTCAGCGTGACCCCGACCTGCATTAGGATCTGCCCGTCGACGCCCTGTCGGTAGATGAACTCGAGCGCGTGCCTGTCCGCGATCGCCTGCATGTCGTCCCTGATCTGCTTGATCCGATCCGCATCGCTCACCATCGCTGCCTCCTCGTTACCACATCACGATGATCCGACCCTTCGCCCCGGCACCACCTGCCCCACTAAATCCGCTATTGCCATCAATCCCGCCGCCTGCGCCGCCTGGCTCGGTGCCAGCTTTCACGTCATTCGCTCCGTCAGGATCAACCGGAGCGCCTGCCCCTCCGCACGGCGCACCACCGCCAGCGCCGCCATCCTTGTTCCCAGCAGAAGTCCCAGCCCTTCCACCCCGGCCACCGTCAATCTTGTGCGTCCCTGTTCCACCAGTTCCACCGGCCCCGCCAGTACCACCACCCGTTGAGCCAACGCCACCAGACCCTCCCTTGGCAATCACGCTCGCGCCGAAGCTCGACTGACCGCCAGCCCCGCCGGTGCCTCCTCCACTTGCCCCTGCCGTTCCCGCCTCCCCAATCGTGGCGGTCACATCGGCGGAGACCGCGACAAACCCTGCAGCATACTCTCCGCCGCCCCCGCCACCGCCGCCTGCGGTTGACGTGCCACCACCCCCGCCGCCACCGCCACCGATCACGATGACAAAGACATCTGTGACGCCAGCAGGTCGTGTCCAAGTGCCGGTAGCCGTAATGACCTGGATATTCCTGAACGGTAACGCCGTCGCCTCGTACCGAGTGTTGGCGGCCACATAACTGAGCACCTGCTTGTCGGTCGGGGCCACCGTATGGACGCTGGTGCCTTGGATCTTCGCCACCGTTGGATTCGGGTAGGTGCCGGAGAGATCGCCGCCGGCCGCCGTATTGCTGTGGACGAACGTCCGCACCGCCGCGCCGTCGTGGAACTTGTAGTTCGCGGCGTTGCGGAAGAACTGGCCGTCGGCTGTGGGATCGGCCGCGGCGTCCTCGAACTTGGCGCGCCCGCCCTTGATGACTACCGCGCCCTTCGTGGCATGGGCTGTAGATTCGAGAGTGAGGTTTTCACTAGCGGCCGTCCCGCCTTGCAGCGTCTGCCCCGCCGCTCGGCCGGCCACCTTCGCGTACTGCGTGTGATCGTCCCCGGTGGTCAGCCCCGTCAAGGCGCTGTGCGCCGTCACGCCGCCCGCGACCATCTTCGGCCGGATGTCGGCGTAGACGTAGCCCTGCGTCGGGTTGGCCCCGCTGTTCTCCCGATCCACGATGGTCGTCATACCGACGCGCAAGAAGATCTGCGCGATCGGAAAGTTGCCGGCCGGCGTGGTCGGCGCGGTCGGGCTGGCCGCCTCGGTGCCTTGCGTGATCACCAGGACGTTGCTGGCGCTCATCGAGAGGTCGTCGATGCGTGGATTGGTCGTCGGGGCCGTGAAGGTTCCGCTGTTGCCGCCAGCATAGGTAAGTTTCACGTTGTTGAGGTAGGCCCCCGTGTAGAAACTCTGCGCGGAAGCCGCCTGGACCTGGACCGTCATTACCGGCGTCGCCTGGGCCCGGCAGCGCAGCGGCTCGAAGTCGGTCTGGTGGAGCGAGTGCAGCCGCGCCGAGAAGTTCGCCTTGTCGAACGACCCGGTCAGGTCGCTCTGGGTATAGACGGCCAATGCGGGTGTCGCCATCGCTCAGAACCCTTTCGCTCTCCAGTTGACGTTGCCCGCGACAAACGCCTGCGGCACGGCGTTCGAGTCCCACAGCTTCACCGTGAAGCTAACGCTGCTCTGCGCGGTGATCACGGGCACGAAGGCGCTCGCGCCGACGGTGCTCACTTGAATGTTCGGGGTCTGCGAGAAGCTCTTGGCGAAGGTGATCGTCGTCCCTCCCGCCGCGATCGCCACGTTCGTCCCGGTTTCCTCCTGGTCCTTCACGTCCATCTGGAAGTTGCACTCGTAGACCCGCACGTTCTTGGTCGTGTCGGTCGTCTGGACCTTGATGCGGATCTTGAAGTACCGGATGGTGTAGATGCCTTCGGTGAAGGCCACGAAGGTCGACGGGTTCGGGTCCGTGTCCGACTTCGCCCATTCGATGGTCACCGTGCCCGACGGCACGATCTCCTTGTGGGCGATCGAGCAGATCGCGGTCTGGATCGACCCGATATCCACCGCCTCGCTGGTGTAGTTCTCCAGCGTGGTCTCGCGCTGCTCGGTGTCCCAGTTGAGGTCGGTCTCCAGCTGCGTGTACGTGCTGGCGTAGGTGTCGACGCGCAGGATGGTCTTGAGGCCGATGGCCGGTCGGAAGTAGGCCGGCGCGAAATCGGCCGTCGTCTGCAGCTCGGCCCCCGCCGAGAAGACGCCGTCCTTGAGCCCGTTCTTGAACACGTCGTACTTGAACAGGATGTTGCTGTTGCCCGGGGCGGTGGCGATCAGCGAGTCGCTCGCGGCGTTCACGCTGTAGTTCAGGCTGGCGTCGATCGCCTTGATCCGGTAGGTCTTCGTGCCCCCGGAGAAGTCGCGGATGGTGTAGCGGCTCCCGGATACCACGGTGTCGATGACCGCGGCACTCTCCCAGGTGGTCCCGCCCTCGCGGATCTCGTAGCCCCAGATGTCGAGATCCGGGTTGCCGTTCCAGCTGAGCCTGATCTCGTCGCCGCGCTGCTGCACGTCGAACCCGGCCACGTCGAGCGGTGGGGCGGTGTCCCCGTTCGGCACGACCGAGGCCGAGATCGCGCCGTCGGACCGGACGTCGACCTTGCTCACGGTCTTGACCCGCACGGTGTACGTGGCGCCGATCTTCGCACCGGGCAGGATCGCCGACGTCGCGCCGGGGAAGACGTTGTCCCGCTCGACGTAGGCGCCGCCGTTCTCGCCCCACTCCAGCGTGTACATCTTGAGGTTGATCTTGTCCGCGGGTTCCGTCCACGCGACTTGCAGGTTGCTCACGAAGCTTCCGTCGACCTGGAGGAAGCCCACGGCCGTGGCGGTCAGGCCGGTCACGTCGGCCACCGGCGTGAAGGGGTTCGGCGGCGGCGTGTAGTCGAGCACGACCGCCTGTTGCTCCATCTGGTCGTTGAAGACGCCGGCCGTGTAGGCCTTCCCGATGATCCGACGCTTGTGATCGGCCATCTCGAGGATGCGGATCGCCCGGAACGAGTACGCCGTCACGCCGTCCCCCAGGACCGGGTGCGTGATCGTGAACACGTCCCCAGCCTCCAGGGCGATCGCCTCGACGTCGGAGACGAAGGAGATGGCATACCAGTTCGCCCGGAGGTCGTTCAGGACCTTCGTGACCTCTCGGATCGCCTGGGTCTGCCGGCTCAAGCCCAGCAGGTTCACTTCGCGCGGGACGAGGCCGCGTGGGTTCTTCGCCTGATCCACCAGATCGTCCACCGAGACCCGCGTGCGGGCGTCGTTGCCGTCGGTCGTCGGGTCGATGTAGACCCCGATGATGCGGTTGGGGCGGTCGTCCTTGCTGAACGTCTGGTACTCGACCTCGGTGACGTTGTGTTCCGTGAAGGCCTGCACCGCGCTCTCGCTCTTTTCCACGCGCAGGGAGAACTTCCGGCCATCGCTCGTAGGGAATGCGCCGAAGGTCGCCATCAGGTCCTGCCAGGTGTCGAGCCACGGGCGGAACGTGTCGATGATCATGTCCAGGCGGGCCCGGGCCTCGGTGGTCCCGTCTAGGTTCGTCACCGTCGCCTCGCAGTAGTCGTAGACGGCGCCGAAGCTGGCGTCATCGAGCGCGTTCTCCGGGAAGCCGCAGCCCCCGCGCTCGCGCGTCAGCGTCAGGTAGTCCCGGATGATGGCCGCCGGGTTTCCGCTCGCCGTGGCCCCCGTCCAGATCGTCCCGTTCCAGGTCTTGATCTTCCGGCCCCCGGTGACCTTGCAGGTGATGACGGGATCTCCGGAGAGCTTCTCGCTCGCCGCGAGCGTCAGGTCGAGCCCGGCGACGTTCTTCATGCCGGGCACCTCCGCCGGCAGGTTGGCCCATTGGCTCGTCGTGCCCAGGTAGATCACCGCCGAGCTCCCGGCGAAGTTTGCAATCGGCGAGCCGTTCAGCTGTACTTCCGTGATGCCGCCGAGTTCCCCCTCGCCGATCACGACGAGCCGCCGCTGTGTCTGCGCGCCCTGGCCGCTGTTCCAAATCTCAAGAGTGTTTAGGACGCGGATCCCCAGCCCCGCATAGATCAGCGGGACCGGGTACTGGTTACTGCGAATGTTCCGCGCCCCGTCGAAGGCGTAGCGCGGCGAGGCGTCCAGCCCGGCCCCGGCCGACCCATCGAAGTCGAAGGCCTGTCGCCCGCTGGTGAGCGCCCCGATGCCGAAGCTGATGGCCCCGACCACCGCAAACCCGACCCCGAACCCGACGATCGTCGCCACGACCCCGGCTCCGCCGACCAGCCCGGCCCCCACGACCCCACCGACGAGGGCCAAGGTAATCGGATCGCGCCCGGGGGGCACCTCTAGCGGGCTCACGTCCAGCCAGACGCCGCGCGCACCCCGGACTGCCCCGAGCAGCTGCTCCCGGCGGATCCGGTAGAGATGGCTCCCGTGCGCCTGGCCCGTCGTCAGGATCCGGTCGTAGCCGATCCAGATCCCGACGTGCAACCGCCCGACCTTGTTTTTATAGTAGACCACGTCGTTGCGCCGGAGATCCTTCAGCTCGACGGCCTGGCCAGCGGCCTTGACGCCCGCCTCGTAACGCGCCAGGTCCAGTACGTCGATCGTCTCCGGCAGCGGCTCACTGTCCGTGTCCTTGACCGCCACGCCTTGCGCCCGCAGGAACTGGATGCAGAGCGTCCGGCAGTCCAGGCCGGTCGCCCGGTCCTGCCCGTTGAGCCGGTAGGGGATCCCAATCCACCCATGGACGACCTGCTGATACTCCGCGTCTGTCACCTCCGGCGCGCTGGCATCCGTAGCTGGAAGCCCGTCCATCGGCGCCAGGGCTTCGTCTGGCGACCGCTCGGCCTCCGGAACGTAGGGGAGTTCCTGTGTCAACGGTTCGGTCATGGGTTGATCGTCTGCACCACGCTCGGGAAGCCGTGGAAGTTGGCCGTGTTGCCTGTCACCGGGTCGATCTCCGTGTAGCGATCCCGGCACTCCTTGAAGGTCTTGTCGCAGTCCCGCTTGATCTTCACCGAGTCACCGACCGTCGGGGTGAACGGCAGCCCGAAGTCCAGGTCGGCCTGCTTCGTGCTGCTCGTCCACTTGATCACCTTGCGGAGATACCCGCTGTTCTGCCCGGACGTGAACTCGATCGTCCCGATGGCGTAATACTTGTCTGGCCTGGTAACCGTCGCCAATCGGACGGCGGTTTTGGTCGAGCCCGCGGCGACCGTATCCGTCGCCTCCTGTGTCAGCGTCGCCACCGTGACGCCCGCCGCGCACAGCGCCGAGACGAAATTGAGCGGGCAGAGCCGATCGAGCTGCCGCCCGGTCTGGAACTGCAGTTGCCCGATCACGCCGGCCAGCTCAAACTGGCAGACCTTCTGGGTGATCCGCACCGTCGAGATCGCCCCGTCCAGGATCACGATGGCATCGCCCAGCGCGCCAGTCGCGCCTTGGAAGACGTGCCGCAAGAGCACCCGCTTGTCGCGCATGAAGTCGGCGTTCTGGAAGAAGAACGACTGGAAGTCCCGTTTGATGTTGTCGATCTCCAGCGTCGTCTGCCGGGCCTCGTTGTCCATGACGTTGCTCACGTCCGAGCGGCGCACCCCAATGGCCGTGTAGGTCTTGGCGCCGCCGTCGATGTTGAAAAAACTCACGTCCTCGTCGTGGATCGCATAGTGCAGCGTCGACACATCGTCCACCGTCTGCGACCCGAAGAACAGGTCCAGCAGCTCGATCGGGTGGTTTTGCTTCTTGTCGCGTTCGGTGTTGAACGCCGCGGTCGTGGTTCGCATGGCTCAAGGCGCGCGCGGCGCCGGGAAGGCCCGGGCCGCGCGCTCCTCTCCGCTCCTCAGTCCTGCACGAACGGCGCCGCCGGGTGGTGCGTCTCGCCCTGGTGGCGGCCGCGGGTCTGCTCCCGCTGGCCCCACGCCGTCTTGGTCTCGGCGTAGATGATCCCGCCGATCGCCGCGATCGCCAGCACCACCGCCAACGCCATCGTCACTTCGCCCCGATTCCCCATGCGCCCCTCCTCTGCTTGCCCCGGGTCCGCGAGCCGACTCAGATCGAGGACCGGAGCACTTCAACGATCTCGTACTCGGGCGCCGAGCCGATCGCATAGTGCTCCAGCGCTAAGGTGAACTCGTTCTTGTCGAAGCGCCCGATGATATAGCGATCGACGTCGGCGGTGATCGCCGCGAGGTTCGCCGGCGCGGTGCCGAAGGTGATCGTGCTCTTTTTGTTCGTGTCATCGTTGGCGAACGTCGCCGCCGTGGGCGTGCCGGCCACGTAGGCCTGGTTGCGCGTGCCCGCCCCGGTGAAGACCTTCATGTACCGGCGCGGTGTGGCGCTGTTCTGGATGTTGAAGACGGTCTGTGAGCCGGTGCCCGTCCCGCACGCGACGGCCTTCTCCAGCCGGTCGAGGTTAAATGGCGGCAGGAAGATGAAGACGTCGAACGGCCCGCCACGCACCTCGTAGAAGTCGCGCATGCTTTCCAGCTCCGCCGCGTTCATCGCCTCGGTCTTGAGCCGGTAGCGGCGCTTCGTGCCGGCCCACTTCTCCTTGCGCTGCTCCTGGCCGCTGTCGAACTCGGTGATCAGGACGTTGCGGACCAGCTGCAGCTCCACGACGAAGCTCGGGTCGACCGGCAGGACGTGGGTGAGGCCCATCAACGCGTCCCCATGACCGCGGCCGGCAGGAGCAGGAAAAAAACCACCAGCACGACCCCCGTGAGCAGGACGAGGCTGGCCATGATCCCGTTGAACTGGTGCCGGATCTGCTCATCGCTGAGGAAGCGCATCAGCACTTCCTCCAAACGCCGCGCTCAAGGTAGCCATGCCAGTCCAGGGACGGGTCGCCGGTGCTGAGCTGGATCGATGGCGAGACGGTAATCGTGCCATCCTCGTGTTCCTCGATGTCGTGGTGCTCGGGGTTCTTGGTCAACCGCTGGTTGAAGATGGTGCCGAGGTGCGATCCAGGCGGTCGGATGTGCCACTTGGCGGGATCTTCGATGCTCTGCGCGTACTCGCCCTCGGAGAACGACAGCTGCCCCTGGTCGTTCGGATAGACGCGACGGCCGACCATCAGCTAAACTCGATCCGGGACAGCTCGCCGGCGATGCCCGTCCAGGCGACGACGTCCTCCCGCGGCGAGAAGCACGACGACCAGCTATGCGCGACGCCCCACGAATCGCCCAGGATGATCTTGACGACAAGGTCGTTGCAATAGATCCGGTGCCCGCACCGGAGGCAGCGGTTCAGCCTGCACGCGAGGGCGTCGAGCTCCTGCTGGGTCATCAGATCCGCACCGCCTCGCGCATCGCCCCGCTGTTGCGGCGCATGGCGCGCTGGAAGATGGCCTCGATGACGTCGGCGCTCTCCTGGATCCGCCCGCGGAAGCTGGCGGCGTCCGTCGCGTTGATGATGAAGACGTTCTGGACGGTGGGCGATGCTTCCCCGCCGGCGTTCATGCGCTGCAGCGCCGTGAGGTTCTTCGCGGTCGATCGGCGGTTCACCACGAACTCGCCCGGCTCGAGCAGGGCATTGACCTCGCCGCCGCTGTGGTACCGCCCGACGACCCCGCCGGCGTGCTTCACTTCCTGCGGCGAGCCGACGCGAATGTGCCTAATCGCCCCGGGCGCCACGCTCGCGGCCTGGATGGCCGGACCGACGCCTGGGATGAAGCCGAGGATAGTCATCAGGATCGCGGCGGCGATCAGCTTGGCGATCATCTGTGCGATCATCGTCAGCACCCCGAGGGCGAAGTTCCGGAAGGCCTCCTTCGCGCTCTGGCTGCGGGTGATGAGCGTCGTGAAGAGAGTCTCCATGCTGCCCTGCAACCCGCGGATCGCGCCGGTCGTCATCTCCTTAGCCAGATTGCCGAAGTTCTTCAGGCTGTCGTAGGCTTCGTTCAGCGAGAGCCTGATCCCGGAGCCGATTGTGTTGGCGACTTCTTTCGTCTCGATGGCCGCCTGGCGCATATCCTTCGCCATCGTGACCGCCGCCTGACCGGCCTCCTTCGCCCCCTTTGAGATTCCAATGAGCAGCGCCGCCGGCAGGCCGAACTTTAGGTTCTCGAACGTGCGCTTCGCGATCGGGCCGATTGCGGCGATGGAGATGGCGATGTTCTCGAATCCCTTGATGATCTTCGGCGCGTTCTGTTCGACCCAATCCGCGAACTGCCTCAGGACCGGCAAGAGCCGGATCCCGATCTCCGTCGCCACGTCGCGGATCACGCGCTGCAGGCGCTGCAGCTGCTCGGCGACGACGGTGTTGTTCTGTCCGGCGATCGCGATGGCGGCAATAAATGGCGACATGGCTAAAGTGATCTCGAAGAGCAGTCGGCGGGTAAACCGGATCGCGGCGTTGACCGCGTTGACTGTGCCGTGGAACGCCGCGAAGGCGCGCTGCGGGATGGTCGCGGCCTGGACGCCCGCCTGTGCCACGGCATTGAACGCCGTCCGTGCGGCCGCGGAGGCCTGGTCGCGGAACTTCAGGATAAGGGAGAGCTCAGCGGCGGTCGGCATGGTCGGTCGGTGGCTTGTTAGCGATCAGCATGTCGAGCAACTCCATCACGTCGACGTACTTCGCGGGCTGATCCAGCAGGCCGCCGGCGCACGGCAGCACGCCCCGTTGCCACAGCGCATGCCACCCCAGCCAGCCGACGATCTGCGTCGTGACGTAGCCGAGTGGGCAACCGACAATCGGGATGCGCTCCCCGGTCCCGTCGTCCCTGAACTCCATCCATGGCTGGATCGGCCCTTCGCATTCCTTGCCGGGGCAGTCCGGACAGCCGCGTCGCCAACCCCTCAGCTCGACGGCGATGCTAAAGGGCGCTTCTCCGCCTCCTGGAGCGTGTTCATCTTGCTGATCTCGGTCGTCAGCTCCATGAGGACGTCCTCCGGCAGGATGGTGAGCACCACGTCGCTGACGACGCGGTAGGACTTCCCGCCATAGGGGAACGTGTCGAAGCGCTCCGCGATCTGGTTGCCGGCATGGTCGGCCAGGTTCCGCCATCCGCGGATCCCGTACTTGCATGTCATCCACCGCCAAGAGCCACCGCGGATCAGCTGCTCGACGGGCTCCTTGCCGCTGCGCCCATCGCCATCGAAGGATGAGGCGCGGTCGTTGATGTGGCTCCGCAACCGCGCGTCGATGGTGCCGATGATGAAGACCGTCGGCTCGGGGCTCTCCCGGTCCGCCTCGCACACATACTCGGCCGTCGCCTCTGGATTGATGGCCCGAATCATTCCGCCTCCTTACGTTAGGGCGAGACTGAGCTCGTCGTCCCCCGCGTTCAGCGCCAAGCTGAACGCGACCTCGAAGAGCTCGACCCCGTCGCCTTCGCCCTGCCGGATGTCGTCGATCATCACCTTCGGCGCCGTCACCGTCAGCACCTTGCCCGCGCCGGTGCCAATCACGAACTGCAGCTGCCGCAGCGTCGAGGCGACCCAGTCGGCGAAGACGTCATAGGTCGACGGCGGAAAGCTCTCCAGCGTGATCGTCCCGCCGCCCTGGCGATGCGTCACCACGAAGCCCTTGATCCCCGTGGCTGCGTTGACGTCCGGCCGGTTCGCCACCTGGTTGCCGAGGTTGATTGCGAGCTGCCGGGCAACCAGCGTGCTCAGCGCGTTGTACGTGAACGTGAGGCTCTCGGCCTTCGGCGGCGCGTCCACGGCGGCCTCGAAGGTCGGCGCCGGCACAGACACCGAGGTCGGCGCGCTGTAGAGCCCGCGGAACGTCCAGCGCAGCCGCATCGGCTGGCCGGCCGTGATGGCGAGCTCGACGTTACCGATGGCCCCGAGGAGCTTGTGCAGCCGCCCGTCGAAGTAGGCATAGAGCGATACCGACTTCGCGGCCGTCCCGAGGCTGTTCGGCTTGTAGGTCACGCTCGTGCTGGCGACGATCGTCTCGGTCGCGCTGCAGGCCTCGAGGAGATCGCCGTAGCGCGGGGCGACGCCGGCGCCGGTGCCGCCATAGTATTCCGTCTCGAAGGTCAGCTCCGCGTACCGGCTGCCGATGATCCCGCCGGACGGGCTGACGCTGTCGCGCACCGGGTCGCGCGTGACCTTGTCGCCGACCGGGTTGATCCGCGGGTTGTAGACGAGCAGCGCGTTCGCGGTGTTCGTCGGCACGCTGTCCGTCCCGTAGGTCGTCTCCTCTTTCGCGAGCACCAGCGCCTTCCGCATCAAGCCCATGTGATCCTCCTCTCACGTCCGAGCGGTGAGATCCGTCCGGTAGTGAAGCTCCATGTCGATCAGCACCGCCCGGACCGGAAAGGCCGCCAGGTCCTCCCGGACGCCGAACTCGGTGCGCGGGAACGTGAACTCGATCGTCAGGCCCGTGACGCCGAGGTCCGGGTACGTCGCGCCGAGCGCGGCCTTGACGTCCTTCTCCAGTTCCAGGATGCCCTTGTAGTTCGCATCGCCGAGGAGCTGCGCGTCCATGTCGAGCGTCCGCGTGTAGCAGGCCAGCAGGACGCGCAGCGTGCCGTCGACCTTCGGATAGGCCGGCACCGCCTCGGTGATCCCGTCCGGCTCGATGAAGATGAGCGGGAAGCCAAGGTCGGCCACGTTGCGCCGCGTCCCCAGGTAGACCCGGTCCGAGACGTACGTCGCAGCCTTCAGCGTCGCGTTGGCCTTGAGCACCGTCTGGATCTCCTGCAGGATCGCCTTCGTGGTGCTCATGTCGGCTCAATCGCCTTTTTAATCTCGGCGTTCACCGTCTCGAGAATCTCCTGATGCTTCTCAACGAGCGAGATCCGCAGGTACGAGCGCTTCGGGATCGTCACCTGCTTGACCCGCACCCAGCCGGTCGTCTCGAGGCGCGGCCGCTTCAGCAGCGCGCCGCTCGCGCCGGTCGTGCGGATCCCCTTGATCGGGAAGACGAGGTAGGGCGCGCGCTTGGCCCGGATGATGCCGCCGTACTCGTGGATCCGCGCGTAGACGAGCCGCGTCCCGACGACCGCGCGCTGCTCATCGCCGCGCCCCTCGATCCGATGCGCGATCGAGGACCGCAGCCGGCCGCTGCGCGCATGCAAGGGGTTCCCGCTGAGCTTGGTGAGCTTGATGTGCGACCCGAGCAGGATCGCGGACTTCAGGAGCCCGCTACGGATCCCCTTCTCGCGGACGCGCTCCGGCAGCTGCGCGAAGAGCCGCGTCGTCCGCGGATCCGGCTGGACGTTCAGCGTCAGGTCGCTTGGCATCACATCTGCCAGCGGACGTAGCGGTTGACCGTCTCGTCGGCCCGCTTCCGCAGCGAGGCGACGCGCTCGATGACCTGCTCGCCGACCACGGCCTTCAGCTCGCCGTGGATATCCCAAAACGTCGCCGCCATGATCGCGAGCGCGGCCTGCTCCAGGTCCTGCGGGATGACCTTGTAGCCGGCGCCGTAGACGAGCTTGATGTTCTGCAGGCCCGCCGCGAACCGGAAGCCATCGAGCGTGATGAGCCCGCTCTCGGCGTCGATCACGTAGTCGGTGGCGGCGATGAGCTCGGCCGTGCCGTAGACGCGGTTGGGGTCGTCGTGGAGGGTCGTCACAGCGACGATTGGGGCCCGGCGCGCGTGTAGGACGCCGCTCAGGCCGTCGCCGTCGTGGTACTCGGTGACCGCGGCCTCGTACTCGAACGTGCGGCCGCACTTCTTGCTCAGCTCAGCCGAGACGCGCTCGATCGTCTCCGCCAGCGCGACGTCGTTCGTCGTGTCATCGGCCTTGAGACCCATCAGCCCCTTCAGGCGGGCGAGCGTCGTCAGCGCCATCGGGTCACTTCTGCACCGCGTGGCGACGCAGCCACTCGTGCCAGTTCAGACGACGGGAGAAGTCACAGGTGGGGCTCGGGCAGGTCGTCGTTGCATTGCCGACGGACTCGGCGCCCGTCAGTCGCTTCGTGCGGCCGCAGTTGGGACAGATCAGCTCCAGCGTGCCGTCCGGCAGGATCCGGACGACGTCGGATGCGGTCATGGCCGTCATGGCTCTCCTTCGCCTCAGAGTCGAGCCGCGAGGCGGGAGGTCGCGTTCGATCCGCACCTCCCGCCTCGCTGACGCGGCTTACGCGCCGGCCGCGGCCGGCAGCAGCTCCGGATTGACCTTGAGTAGCGCCACCGACATGAGGTAGCTCGGCGTCGTGCCCGCGATCGTCGCCAGGACCCGCTGGAACGGCTTGGCCGCGTTCACCGGCGCACCGACGTGCAGCTGGTGCGTCGCCGTCGTCACCTGCGCGAACGCCACCGCGGGCGACAGCGCCGTGTACGTGCCGCCGACGGTCGCCGACTCCTGGATGCTGACGTCCAGCGTCGGGGTCGTGCCGGAGACCGCCCCGACCATCAAGGCGTACACGACCTCCTGGTGTCCGGAGCAGTCGATCCCGGTCCCGGTGACGGTCGCCGTCGCCGTCTGCGGAGTGATGCCGAGCTTCGGGGTGATCGCTTTCTCGACCTGCAATGCCATGGTGCGTCCTCCTTGGGTGCTCGCCGCCTTACGACGCGGCCGTGATCAGCTTCGAGTAGGCGGCCGGGACCGCGGTCACAATCGAGATCCGCTCCGTGATCCGGAGCCCCTGCATGTTCTGCTCGAACAGGTTGTCGGCCCCGATGGTGCCCTCCCGGGCGACGTCGACCGTCATCTGCTGCCGGTCCCCGAGGAGCGTGTAGCGCGGGTTGCCGTAGATCGCGAAGGCCGTGGAGACCGCCGTCACGCTCGGCATCTTGTTCGAGGTGTAGTACGGCACCCCCGCAATCGTCGCGGGCGCGCCCTGGCTCGCCGGAGCCAGCGCGTAGTCCGAGGTCACCTTCACCTTCCGCATGATGCTGAGCAGCTTCTTGTGGAAGATGAAGATCGCGCCCTCGTCGGCGTCCTTGTCGACCACGTCCATCGTGTCGATCAGGTCGTCGATCGTGAGCCCGGTGATCACGCTCTTGCCGCCGCCGTTGGCCGGCGTGAAGCTGCCGGTCCCGGCCACCTGCAGGACCCCGAAGAACGGCGCACCGCTCCCGTTGAGCCACTGCAGGTCCTCCTCGCCGGCGAACGCCTCGGCGAAGATCGTCTGCAGGTACTCGATCACCGGCACGCCGGCGTCCTGCAGGAACTCCAGCGAGTAGCTGCACAGCCCGACCGCGGTCTGGGCGTTGAGCTGCACCTGCCCGAGGACCGGCTTGCTGGCCGTCCCCTTCTTCGCCTCGCCCGGCCAGCTCACCGTTACGCCGGTCGTCTGGCGCGGCACGCGCAGCGTGTCCGATCCCATCGGGATCGCGCGCGCGAAGCGTCGCAGCAGCCCGAACTTCGGGATGATGCGGACGACCTCGGCGCGGAACTCCTCCGGCACCAGGTATCCGCCGGCGGTGTCCGTGCCCTCGGTCATCTGTTTGATCTGCGCCTCGGAGGCCCAGCTGCGCTGCAGCTCGTCGCACTGGACGACCTGCCCGCGCGTGAGCGCCCGCAGGAACTTGCCGAACTTCTCGGCCCACGCGAGCTTCTTGATCTCCTCGTCGGTGACGCCGATGGGGAACGCCCCCCACTTCCGCTCGACTTTCGTCATGCGCTGCACGAGCGGGTCGACGGCCTCGCCGATCACCGCGAGCAGCTCCGCCTTGTCCTTGAGCTCGATCATTCGCTTGCCCCTCCTGGTCTGTGGTCCGCTACGCCCATCACGCCGACACGACGCCCGCGCGCTTCCGGATCAACCCGTCGACTGTCTCGCGCACGAGGCTGATCAGTTCCTGCCTCGTGAGCTCCACGCCGTCGACTTTGATCACGGCCTCCGCGCCCTGCGCCTTGATCCGCGCGATGTCGATGCGGATCGCCTGGTTCCCTGTGTCCTTGATCTTCGTCAGTTCTTCGGTCGCCGCTGCCAGCTGCGCCTCGAGCGCGGCGATCTTCGTGTTCAACTCAACGACGGCCTGCGCGAACCGATCGTTGGCGTTCTTGGCGTCGTCACGCTCCACGCGCAGCGCCTCGACCTGCTCGCGCAGCGCCGCGCATACGTCGCACGCCGCCGCGACGGGAGCCGTCGCATTGTCGATCTGCTGTTGCGTCCGGTGCAGCGGATCTCCAGGCACAGCGGTCGAGGTATAGCCCACGCTATTTCTCTTGGTCGGCACCAGCTGCTCGCGCAGCGCCTTCCCGACGGTGAGGCCCTTCGCCATCGCCTCACTCAGCGCCTCAGGGTTCGCCGGCACCGGCACCGCCGAGAACTCCAGCAGCTCCGACTTCGTGTAGCGATAGCCCGTCGTGCGCTCCTGGCCGTCTTTGTCCTTGGCGACGATCGGCTCCCACTCCTTCACGAGGAAGCCGATGGACCACGCCCGCAGGTGGCCTTCGTCGTAGAGCAGCTTGATCTGTTGCGCGAACTCGGTCGAGGCCCACCGCGGCTTGGCGAGCAGGCCGTGCTCCTGGCGCCGGATCCACAGCGACGAGCCGATCGGCGGCAGCGTGTAGTCATGCGCCCAGAGGATCACGGGATTCTTGCGGTAGTTGCCGAGGTCCATGCCGTCCGGCTCGACGATGTCGCCCATGCGGTCGACGTCGTCCGTGCTCACGAGCACCGGGCGCTGGCCGTCGGCGTCTTTCGCTTGCTCGAGGCCGAGGCAGAAGATCCGGATGAGCTCGCCTCCCGGCAGGCCCAGGCGCTGGGCGAGCTCGGCGTTCGCGGGATCGACCAGGGACAGCTTCTGCGTGCGGAGGGATTCAACCGGTTCGGTTACGGTGAGCATAGTCAACTTAAGCCCTTGACTTGATTTTCCAGGCAAATAAAAAGAGCCGCGCTGCTCATCACACCTCGCACCCCCCGGTTAGACCGTACGCGGCGATTCTGTTCCTATTGCCTTGGCGTTGTCAAGCATTTTCTCTGACAAGTACTAAAGCTTTACGGGATCTATAAAGCTATATCTAGCCTTATTCCTATCCTTATCCTTAATGAGGGGGTCCCAAGCCCCTTATTAGTCCTTTCTAAGCCCCCAACAAGCCCCTTAGACGACACACACGACCTCTCCGTCGCTGTCAGAGCCACTGGTCGACGAGGCTCTTGCCGCGCTCGGTCGCATCTCCCGACGCTGGCTCATCCGCGCTCAACGACCGCAACGGTGGTGCACCGGCAGTTGATGATCTCTCCGGGCGCTCCGGCTGGGTCCCCGGGGTGGTCCAGCTGCGAGTCCCCCACCGTGAACTTCTGCGCGATCCCGACCACCTGCCCGTTGGCCGCGCGGTGGCTCTCCCGGACCAGCTCATCCCCGGCCGTCACCCACCGTTTGCCGGTCGCGCCACCGGCCTTGTACGCGGCCGTCGCGCCCTTGTTTGAGGCGCTCAGGATCTCGGTCCGCGCGATCCGAATCGCCCGATAGCCGGTCGCCTGCTCGTACACGTCCGCGATCCGGTCCGCGATCTGCTGCGTCGTCTCGCCAGCTTCGATCCCGGCCGCGATCTGCTCGGTGAGCGCCCGTGCCGTCTCCTCATTGACCCGCGTGCTCAGGAACTCGACGCGCTCCCGCAACGCCTCCAGCACCAGCGGGTTGAGCACGTCGAAGTCGATGTCGCTCAGTCCCTCACCGCCGAAGGCCGCGCCGATCGCGAGGGCTTGCTCGAGCAACGGCTTCGCCACGCCGGCCAGCCGGACCTTCTCGGCCCCGAGCGAGAACAGGATCGACGCCACGAGCGGGTCCACCGCTTTCCGCGACGGCAGGCTCCGCATCTTGTCCAGGTTCCCCTCGACGATCCGGCGCTGCTCGACGAAGAACTGCCGCATCTGTCGGCGCGTGGACTTCTCCAACGGCCACGTCGCCGCGATGAACCGCTCCCAGCGTCCGGCTTTGCGCGTGCGCCTGATGATCTCCTCGAGCGTCCCGGCGTTCCGATGCAGGAACGCCTGGGCAGATTTCGAATCGACGCCGCAGATCGTGATGATCGCCTTCTCGTCCTCGTCGTCCTGCGCGCCGCCGTCCACGCCGGTCCCGAAGTTGATCACGGGCGACTTCACGAACGGCTCGTCGCCCCACTCGACGTCCTCGAGGCCCTCCTCACGCCTGACCTCATTGATCGTGATGACGCCGCGGTCCAGGTCCGAGTCGCGCTTCTTCAGCGCCATCTCGTTGTTCTCCGGCACCGGGTCGTCGAAGCGCGCCTCCAAGTCCGCGTCGTAGATCGGCAGCATCCGCTCGTTGAGCTTCGAGGCGATCCGCTCCAGCCGCGGCGCGATCGTCTCCTTCTGGTACGTCAGGTCGTGCGCCTCCGCCGCCGCCCGGTCCGCCGCGATCTCGATCCCGAGCTTCGAGAGCGGCACGCCAAACATCGCGGCAATCTGCTCGCGGTTGTACGCCTTCCCTGCGAGGTAGTCGAGCTCCTTCGGCGTCGTCCCCATCGCCTCGTACTTCAGGCCGCGCTGCAGAATCGCCACGTTGCCGCTGCGGTCCGCGCCCTGGTGGATCCGCGCCCACTCGGCCCGCAAGGCTTTGATCTGCTCGGGCGCGAGGTCCTTGTCCGTGATGAGCGCCCCGTCGGGCCTGGCCATGTTCCGGAAGAGCGCGGCCTCGTAGGCGGCCATCGACTCGTGCGTGTTCACCGCCGCGCGTCCGCCCTCCACCGGGCCCTTCCCGTAGTATAGGCTCTCCGCCGATGGGAACTTGAAGTGCAGGATCTCCTCCGGCTCGAAGGCCACCGTCGGCGTCCCTGGGGATTGGTACAGGTAGCCGTCGACCATGCGCGACCGGCCCGGCACAATCTTGACGTACTGCGCCTGCAGCGTCCAGATTTCCCCGGGCACCCGCCGCTTCGTCACCGGGTTCTCCAGCAGCATCGGCGCGACGTACCAGTAGCTGTTCCCGACGAGCTCCAAGAACAGCTCCGTCATCTCGAACAGGTCGAAGCGCCCCTGCTCCGGGTTCACGTTCCGCAGCAGGTCGAGGAACGGGTGCTCCACGACCTCCTCGCCGGTGGACCGACGGTACAGGCGCAGCGGCACCTTCGAGATGTTCTCCGCGTTGACGCGCGCGCAGCGGTAGACCCAGTCATTGTCGGCCTTCACCATGGCGCGGAAGTCGCGCGGAGGGATGCGCCCCGTCGCGGCGTCGCCGGGCAGGATGGCCCCGAACGGCGGGCGCCGCGGCGCACGGAGGATCGGCGAGAGCAGGTCAAGTCCCATCGGTCGTGTGCTCCTTCTGTTGTTGCAGGCTCCGGTACGTCAACCCCGAGACGAGCACGGCGACCGCGCCCGTCGCGGCCAGCCCGGCGGCGAGGCCCGCGCACCAGGCGGCGCCGACGAGGCAGCCGAGGCCCGCGAGGAACAGCGCGGTGCACGCGGTCGCGCCCTTCATGCCGGCGTCCACACGGCGGCCTCGTCCTCGCTGGGCTCCGGCTCGGCCGCCGTCGAGGAGAGCATCGGCGACGTCAACTGCCGGCACGCCTCGCGCGCCAGGATCAGCGCGTCGACGCGGTCCGGGCTGTGCGCGCCGCGCTTCTTGAGCTCGTCCTTCGACTCGAGGCGGATCCGCCCGAGCTTGTCCGGCTTCTTCGAGAGCCGCCGCGCCGTCAGCTCGTTCAATAGCTCATCGCTCTCCTGGTGGTCCTGCGGGAGGAGCTGGAACGTCCCGACCCGCAGCGCCTCCCGCAGCGTCCACCACATCTCGGCGCCCTTGTCGTAGTACTCTGCCTCGCGCTCCGCCGTCCCGCCGAAGTTTACCCCGATCACCGTGAAGCCCAGCTCCTCGCTCACCGACCAGAGCTGATCGTACACGCCCGGGTTATAGCCCAGATCGACACACACCGTCTTGAGCGGCTGCTCCGGATGCGCCTCTTGCTCCTCGCGGATGATCCGCACGGCACGGTTCACGACCTCCAGCGTGTTCTGCCCGTAGGCGACCTCGAGCCGCGTCTGCCGCTGCCCGCGCACGACGCAGAAGGCGCTCGCGTCCTCCCCGCGCCAGGCCGGGTCGATCCCCATCCCGCACGCCCCGCCGGTCGGCAGCTCGAGCTCCTGCGCGAGCGCCGCCCACGCCAGCGCGATGATCCGGTCGCCCGCCCCCTCCGGCATCTGGCCGAGGACGCGGCTGACGTAGAGCGGGCTGTCCTCGCCCCACTTCAGGAGGCGCCGCTCGCACCAGGCCCGCGTCGCGAGCCCCGGGATCCCGATCTGCTCGTTCCAGGCCGCCGCGTCCCAGCTGCTCAGCGCCAGATGATGCCACTCGGCGCAGCGGCATTGCGGCCCGCGCCGGCAGGCGTGCCGCCAGACCTCGTAGAACGCGCCGACCGACCCGATAGCCTGCCCGACGGCGAGCACCCGGACGTGCTGCGCGGTCGTCAGCCCCTCGAGCGCCTCCCACACCGAGTCGTGGACGCCCGGCGCCTCGGAGAGCACGACGAGGACGTGCGCCTGGTGGAACCCCTGGAAGTGCTGCGAGCTCGCCTGCGTGTCCTTCGACGTGAAGCCGATCGCGTAGTACTTGTTCTTGGCATCGACGACCCACTCCTTCTCGAGGAGCTTGCCCCCAAGCGGAATGCGGGCCTTGGCCTCCGCCGCGTGGATCTCGCCCCAGATGATCTTCTCGACCTGCCGGTCCGTGGGGGCCGTCGTGATAACGATCGCCGGCGACCACGAGAACAGAAACCACGGGACGATCCGGCCGATCTCGAAGTCCTTGCCCGTCGCATGGCCGCTCGTCACGACCGTCCGCTCATGCGCCGCGACGTGGTCCCACAGCGCCTCTTGGTCCCACGTCAGCGGCGGCCCGCCCAGCGTCTGGTAATAGAAGAACCGCCAGTCCCGCTGCCAGCGCGCCTGAAGAATCCGCAGCGACTCAGCTGCGGCTTGCGGGGAGGAGGCCGGCATGGTCGGTTGGTGACGCGTGGCCATTGCTGGAGGCCAACGCAATGAGATCGGACAGCGTGTTGACCGCCTTGCTCAGATCAGCTTTCTCGTCGACCAGATGCAGCCGCTCCGCGAGGTTCAACTGAAACAGCGCCTCCTCACGCAGCTGCTCCAGTGCCTGCAGCTTCTCTTTCGGTTTCGTCGCCGTGGCGTGGATCGTCCAGAAGTTCCGCTCCCGGTACTGCGACTTGATGAACATCTCGCGCAGGATGCCGCTCTTGGCTAGCCGTGTCAGATCGCCGCCGAGGAGCCGCCCGCCTTCCTGGATGAGCCAGTAGACGGTGCTGTGCGGGAGCTTTTCGAGCTGTCCAATTTCCTGCGGCCGCAGCCCGCGGATGAGGTGGGTGTAAACTTTGATCGCCCGCGCCTTTACCGCCTCGCGCGTCGCGGTCGATTCGGTTAGACCTTTGCTCATGTCCTCGCCGCCAATTGTTGCTCGACCGCGCTCGGATGCGCCGCCCACTTCGGCTCGCCGACGTAGGCCGCGTAGCGGTCTCGGATGACGTCACAGAAGCGCGGTTCCAGTTCCATCGCCACGCAGCGCCGCGCCAGCTTCTCCGCCGCGATGAGCTGCGAGCCGGAGCCCGCAAAGGGCTCATAGCAGAGCGCCCCCTGCGCGGTGTGAACGCGCATCGGCCGCGCGAAAATCTCGACGGGCTTCGTCGTCGGGTGCAGGCCGCCGTTGTTGCGCTTGCGCCCTTCCCAGTCCATCTCCCAGACGTCGCTGTAGTAGTCCGTTTCCATCGAATCTCCGCTACGCTGCAGCCCAACGATCCAGACTGTCGTCCGAGCGCCGCGCTTCATCCCGTCATGGTTCGGCTTGTGACCCTGACGCCATCCCATCAGGCAGGGTTCGTGCTGCCAGTCCCAGAACGCGAAGTTGGCCATCGCGGCCGGCTTGACCCAGACGATCTGCTGGTGCGGGAGAATGCCGAGCCCTTTCCATGTCTCCATGATGACGCCTACCAGCCGATGCGCGTGCCAGCAGTAGATCGCCGCCCCCAGCTTCGTGACCTCGAGGACCCGCGCGAACGTCTCGTGGAAGAACTGCTGCGCGTTCTTGATGTCGACCTCGCGATACGTGTCGCTCCAGTCCTTGCCCCCCCCCGGTCGTGCCAAGCCCGTGTAATCGACCAGGTACGGCGGATCCGTCGCGCACAGATCCGCCTGCTCGCCGGCCAGGAGGCGCTGGACGTCCTCCTTCTTCGTCGCGTCCCCGCAGAGCAGCCGATGCGCCCCGAGCGTGATCAGCTCGCCGGGTTGGGTGACGGCCTCCACCGGCGGCGCTGGCACGTCATCCTCCGGCGGGCCCGCGCCCTCGATCGCCGCGCGGCCCTCGTCCATCAGCACGCGCAGCTCGCGCTCATTAAAGCCCAGCGCGTCGACCGACGTGCCGCCCTGTGCCATCTGGTAGAGCATCGCCGCCAAGGCGTCGTCGACGTACTCGCCGTACTCGTTGTTGTCCTTGAGATTCCGCTCCCGCTCCTGGGCGAGCGGGAGCGTCGCGATGAGACACGGCACCGTCGCCCAGCCGAGCGCCTTCGCCGCCTCGAAGCGCATATTGCCGGCGTAGATCACGAGCTGCCCGTCGCGTTGGTTCACGAGGCACGGCCGCGACGCGAAGAACTCCGGATCCGCACGCAGCGACTGCTTCAGCGCCTCGAACTGCGGCGGCGTGATCTTCCGCGGGTTGTAGTCGACCTTCGTCAGCTCGGCGAGTGGGACATGCACCACGTCCATCGTTTCTCCTCAACAAAAAAAGGCATGGCCCCGGCCACGCCTCTTCGCCTCAAGCCTACCCCGCCGAAGGGATCGTTGTCAAGCCGTGCCTTCGACTAGCGTAGAGCGCTTCACGCTGAATACCAACCGAAAGTCGCAGAGATGGATGCAGCGCAGCTCGTAAACATCGACGCCAGGCTCCGGCTTGCACACCATCCCCAGATCATCCGGCGTCAACTTCGCAGGGCTCCATTGGCTGCACTTGGGACACTTGAACTCGGTGCACAGCGCGCCGTTCACGACGGCGAACCGAAGCTCGATCCGCTCGTCCATCACGCCGACCGTGACCGTTCCGGCAGCGCCAGTTCCAGCTGTGCCACGAGCTCCTGCTTGGTGCGCGGCCGGCAGACGATCACTTCCCCCAGGCGCCGCCGGCTCTGCCGTGCGCGATAGCGGCGCTTGTCCTGCACGAGCGCGCGCTGCCGACGATCCGCGCGCTCCCGCGCCGCCGCCGGATCCACCTGCTGTGCGCCCCGGACCTGCTTGGCCCACCGCTCCACCGTGGCCGAGAGCGTCGCGGGATCCGTCATGCTGCCGCGCCGCCCCACGTCCGTAAGATACATGAACCGCGCGAGCAGACACACGCCGTAGAAGCTCTGCGCCTCCGGGCCGTCCCAATCCAGACAGCTCCGCGGCCGGCCGATCACCGAACTCCAGTAGGTGCGGACCTGCAACTCGTACTGCCGCAGCGCCAGCGCCAAGCGGCCGAGCGCGGCGACCGTCGGCCATTGGTTGCGGCCTTCCGGCACCGGCCCCTTGAGAAACCGTGGCGCGCGATCGAGGATCATCGCCCAGGCGGCGCCCACTCGCACGGCGCCACTTCAACCCAGGACGCCGGCACCAGGCGGCGTTCACCGGCCCACCCGCCATGTACCTGCTGAACCTCCACCCACTCCGGCCCCCGCGCGACCTCTTTGCATTGCAGCGGCACTTCGAGCTGGCTCATAAAGCTGCTCTGCCGCACGAACGGATCCATCGGCACGGTCACGACCGGCGACTTCCCCGCACACCCCATCAGCACGAGTCCGACCACCCACCACGCGCGTTTGCTCATCTGCTTCTCACCCCATTCCCCGTGTTTGATGAAGCTGGCCTCCTCAGTCGTTGCCTCCAATCATCCCCTCGAGCTCCTCGGCCGTGGCCTCGATGTCCCGCTTGACTGACGCGATGAACGCCTTGGCCGCGTCGAGCGCCGTCCGCAGCCGGACGACCGCCGCCTTCAGCCCGAGCTCCGCGCCGGCCTTCGCCGCCCGGGCCCGCGGCCCCTTCTTCACCGCCACGGCTGACTTGTTGTGGCACCAGCACTCCTGCCCGCAGGACTTGTCACACCCCGGACTGCACCCGCCCTTGTGTCGTCCCGGCATCTCGCCCCCTCCGTTATCTACCCCAGCTCCATTCAAACGCCGCCTTGGCGAACGCCTGCCGGCGTCGTACCCACCGCTTGCGGTGTAGGATCCGCAGCGCCGAACGGACCTCCGCCAGCGAGCGCCGTTCCACCCGGGCCCGCGGCCGGAGCGCCCGCCAGATCCCGACCGCGGTCTCCCACTCGGTGCCATCCTGAGTCAGCAGATCCTGCGTCAGGATGAGCGTGCCGGTCTGCCGGCCGCCGAACTGGCGGATCAGCGACGCGATCAAATCGTCACGGCGCAGTTTCATCGTACGCTCGCTGTCGGCACGCACGCCGTGCACAGCGCGTGGTCCTTGTTCGCCCAACTGCATCCCTCCAGCAGGCGATGTTCATTTCTTGGCCTTCGCTGCAGACGTCTGCACTGGGGCGACCTGGTCGAGGATCTTCTGCGCGTCCACGCCCAACGCTTTCGCGGTCTTGAGGAAGTTCTCTCGGTCCCACTGGTTGTCGATCTGGCCGTACACCACGTTGAAGGCGATGTACCGGATCAAGTCCTCGGCGCTGGTCCCGCGAGCGAGATACTTGTCCGCGCCTTTCTCCAGGTAGCTGTCCCCCATACTGTCCAGGATCAGGTCCGCCAGGAGCCCGGTGGCCTTGGCCGGTGCCTTCTTCACCGCGGCGGCGAGCGCTTGGGCGATCGCCGGCACCGCCCGCTCCCAGCGCTCCTTCTCCGCTTTCTGCTTGGCCTCTTGGGCCTCGCGTGCCGCGCGCTCCTTGCGCTGGCGCTCGGCGTCGCTCATCCCTTCGGTCTTCAGGCCGGTCGTGCCGAGGCGATTGGCGCGTGCTTTCTGCCACGCCGCCCAGTGGGTCTTGCACTTCTCCTTGTTCGTGCAGACGCGGAACGCCTGGGCGCGGTTCTCGCCGGCGACCACCACCCCGATCACGGAGAACTCGCACGTCCTCGAGCCCTTCTTGCCATCGGCCCGCTCCCAGGACGTCGGCGCGATGTGCTTCTCGCCATGCCGCGCGGAGTCCTGCACGTAGCCGTAGGTGATAGGCACGATCTTGTCGGACTTCTTCTTCGCGTCCGCGGTCTTGAGGATCGCCGCGGTCTCCGGGAACAGCATCGGGTCGGCGTCGCGCTCGGGCACGAACCGGCAGTGCTCGTCGATGAATTGCTGCAGCTCCCGCACGCTGCGGACCTTGTACCCGTCCGACTCGCCGACGATCTCCTTGAAGTGCGCGTCCTCATGCGCGTACAGGCCGCCGTGGTTCCGGTCGGCGACGAGCTTCTGATCCTGCGGCGAGAGCCGTGCCAGCAAGATGGCATGCCCTGCGGTGATGCGCCCTTCCAGGAACACCTTGTGGATCGGCTCGATGAGCTGCAGCAGCTTGATCCGGTCGTAGACGTACTTGACCGAGCGGCCGACGCGCTCGGCGATCTTGGCGGCATCGTAGGCCTGCCGACCGGGCCCGAACTTCACCTGCAGTAGCTGCCGGTAGCCCTCGGCTTCCTCGAGCGGATGGAGATCATCGCGCTGCAGGTTCTCCACCATCTGCAGCTCGAGCGCGTCCGCGTCGCTCAGCTCGCGGATGACCGCCGGGATCTCTTTCAGGCCGGCGGCCTTCGCCGCGCGGAAGCGGCGCTCGCCGGCGACGATCTCAAAGTGCGCGTTCACCGGCCGGACCAGGATCGGCGTCATGACGCCGTGCTTGACCACGCTGGCCGTCAGCTCCTGCTGCCGCGCCGGATCGACGTGCCGCCGCGGGTTGGTCTTCGACGGCTGCACCTTCTCCAACAGCAGCACCCCCTGTTTTGCCTCACTCATCGCCGCCTCCTCATGCGCTCCACAACCCACGCCCCCGCAGCTCCCGCTCCAGCTGGTCGGAGGACCAGACCACGATCCCGGCCCCGCCGCGCGCGTTCACGTCCACCAGGAACGCCCGCTGCTCCAGCGTGAGCCGGTTGCCCGGCCGCTTGCACTCCACCGCCAGGTAGCGCCCGTCCGGCAGGACCCCGCCGATGTCGCTCATGCCTTTCTCGCCCAGCCGCATCCAGTACCGCTTCCCCCCGGCGCTCGCCGCCATGCTGCCAGCGTTCTGCCGCCAAGCCCGGATCCGGTGCGCCTTCAGGAGCATCAGGCACGCGGTCACGAGCGTCGACTCGCTCATCGCATCAGCCACAACGTGCCGGTTTGGATCAACGCCGCGCCCAGGTAGATCAGCGCCCACGGCCGCTGCGCCGGTGGCCGGCAGCACAAGAACGCGCCGGCCGCACCGAGGTTGAGGCAGAGGAGCGCCACGACGAACCAGGCCGGCACCGCACGCATCAATGCGTGCTCCCGACCGGCCCATAGCCGTCGCGCTTGCCGCGCCGAAACACCTGCCGCTCCTGCGTGCGTTGCTCTCTCGCGTGGGCGCGGAGGCACTTCTCATCACAAAAGAGCCCGGCACACGCGCGACCGCAGTTCCAGCACCAGCCGGTCGGTTCCATGATCGCGCTACAGATTCCGCAGCCGCACCGTCTCGCCGTCGACCTCGACGAGCCCGTTGCGCTTGAGCCACGCCATGTAGCCACGGAAGGTACTGCTCTTGAAGGACACCGTCGCCAGCGTCGCCAGCTGATGCTTCGTCAGCTCGCGGCGCTCGATCATCACCTCCAATAGCCGCTTGCAGCCCTTCCCACCGGCCTTCTCCAGCCACGGCCCGTAGAGATGGCCGTCGGCCTGCACGATCTCGCCAGCCTTGAGCTCGTCGAACAGCGCGCGCAACGCCTCGTAGTCCGGACGCAGCAGCTTCCGCACCGCCTCGAGCTTCTGCTCGGCGGCCTGGGCCCGCCCACGCCAGTCGGCGAGCTGGCGCGCCATCACCTGCAGCTTGTCCACGTCGACCTCGACGGACAGGACGCGCCCGGTGCCGGTCTCGACGGTGCCGGTGCCGACGACGCTCGAGCGCGGCGGACGCACGAGCCCCGTCGCGCCCGCCGGCACGCTCGTCTTGGTCAGCTGCCGTCGGAGCTTTTCGACGAACTGGCCGACGTCCGCCAGCGCCACGGACTTCGCCGCCTTGCCGACCTGCCGCGTCGCCCCGGGATGGTACGTCATGCGCTCGCGGATCCGCACTTTCTCGAACCGTCCGAGCCAATGCGGCGACCACCACCAGGCCGTCCCGTTGGGCAGCGAGGCGAGTTCTTTCCAGAACGTGTCAAGCTGCCGGTCGCTGGCCTTCGCCTCGATCCACTCCTGCAGCGCCTTCCGGTCGTGCGTCCCGACGGTCCGCAGCACCAGCAGGTTCTCGCATTGGCTCAGCACGTCCTTGTCGACCGTCGCCGGCCGCTGCGAGATCAGCGTGCAGCCATAGCCGCGATTGCGTCCGAGCCGCACGATCCGATCGATCGCCTCCTTGCACCGCGCCGTCAGCTCGACCCGCGTCCGCTGCGGCACGAACTCCGGCGCCTCCTCGATGAACAGGTGGCGCGGGATCTCCGGGCTCATCGTCATCAGCGCCAGGCAGAAGTCCGTCAGGAACGTATGCCAGAAGCGCTTCGACTCCGTGCTGAGGTCGATCACCGCCGCCACCGGCTCGGCCATCAGCGCTTCGGCGACCTTCGCCCCGGCCGTCCGTTCCAGCGGGATGTCCGCATGGTCGCCGCCGATGACGACGACCGGGAACCCGCCCGGCTTGCCCTCGTGCGTGGCCCGGATCCCCCACCAGACACCGACGGGATCGAAGCAGATCCACGGCAGTCGTGCGCGACAGAACTCCTCGGCGATCACCGTCGCCGTACAGGTTTTCCCGGCCCCGCGGATCGCCAAGATCGCGAAGGTCTGTACGGCGGCGTCCAGCGGCATCGTGAAGGGCCGCCCCGTCGCCGTCGTCCCGAGGTCGAGCGTCTGCGGGCTCATTCTTTGACCGTAATGCTCACCTTCGGATCCGTCTGCCGCAGCGTGAAGATTCGCCCACTATGCTTGACCGACGTCCGGCGGACTTTCTCCATCTCGACCACCAGCAGGTTCCGCGCCGCCTCGACCGCCTCCTTGGCCTGCTCCAGCCCATCGCGCGCCTCGAGGAACTGATCGCAGGCCTTCGCCAGCGAACTGTCGTGCTCGGTGACCTCAAAGAGCATCAACTGCTTGCCCCGCCGCACGCGCGTCTTGACTGCCTCGCCCATCCCGGCCTCCATGGTTAGGTCCCGACACTCGACGAGATGCCGCCGTCCGGCATCTGACCGGCCAGCCGCCGCTCGGCGCTCACCGACAAGTCCGCCAGCCTGTGCGCGTCGTACTGTACGAGCAGCTGCGCCAACTCCGCCACTGTGCAGGCGGCATGAAATCGCACCCGCTCCTGCGCGCCCAGGATCTCCTCAGGCACGGCCCGGCCCGCGGCCTTCGCGATCCAGCCGAGCACGACCTCCGGCGTCAGCGTCTTGACCCCGGCCGCCCGCGCCTGCTCGACCAGCGCTGCCAGCGTCAGGCAGACCCGCCGCCCCTCACTGAGCATGGCCCGCTCCAACAAATCGCTCGTGGAACTGAGGACGCTCTGGTTTACACATTTCACACGGCAACTCAGATGTCTGGTCGCGCAGCCCTTCCATCGTCACATGCATGATCGCCCCGAGCGCTTTTGTGGCGGCAATCTTCCCGCGCGCCTCGGCCATGAGGATCTGCCAGCAGCGACGAATCGCTAAGACGCGGACGTCCGTCGGCGCGCGCGGCGGGTCCGGGAACGTGCGGCGCGCCGGCATCAGAGCGCAAGCTCCAGCTGTTCCTGGCCCTGCCAGCGGCGCCAGACCGTCTCTCGACGGCCGGCGCGGTTGACCCGCGACTGGCCCGCGTCGATGACGAGCCCCTTCTTCACCAGGCCGGTGACGCGCGGCCGGATCACGTAGGGATGCCGCCCGATCACGCCGGCCAGCTCGCCGCCGGTCAGCCCGAACGGCGCGGCCTCCAGGGCGGCCAGGACCTCGTGCTCTCTCGTCGAGAGCGTGCGCTTCACGGCGTCGTAGCTGGCCAGCGTGTTGATGTGCAGCGTCATCCTGGCCTCACCGCCGTCGCGCCCGGGAACGCGGCCAGCGTCTGCTTGAGCGCGGCGCGGCCTTCGGCTGTCCAGGACGGCCAGCCGACGTACTGACTACTCCACTCGTAGAACCGGGGATCCTGTGCCACCGGATTGTTGAACCACGTCCCGATCCGGACGAGCGTCGCTGGCGCGGCCGGCAGGTCGCCCATCGACCAGACTGCCTTCGCCCGCTTGGTGCCCCCGGTGCCTCGCCACTGGTCGACCTCGGCCTGCGTGCCGGCGATGACGTAGGTCATCCTCGCTCGCCCGTCCGCCCGAAGCCCAGCAGCTGCGTGATCTCGCCGAGCACGTAGCGCCGCATGACGACCTTCCCGCCGACGTTCCCCTCGACCGTCCCGATGAAGCGCCCCTGCCGCACGACGACGATCCCGACGTGGCCGCGCCAATCCTGCGGCGAGACCCGCCAGAAGAAGACGAGGTCCCCGGGTTGCGGATCGTCCGTCGCCAAGCCGGTGGCTTGGATCGCATTCCAGAGCGCCTTCGCGCTTCGGCTCGGCGGGACCGGCAGCTGGTCGCCGAACACCCGGACAACGAAGTCCGCGCAGTAATTCGCTCCGTCGTCGTTGAAGACGTTCCCCTCGCCGACGTAGCTCCGGGCGACCTGGACGACGTTCGGCGCGGCCGCGAAGACGATCGTCGCGAGCGCCATCATGAGCGCGACGGCGGCCGCGCTCAGGAGCATGAAGCGCGCGAACGCGGCGGCCGTCCAGATCCGCCCGGCCTCTTGAAACATCGCCGACGCCTCCCGGATCCGGTGCTCGTTCCATGCCCGCTCGAGCTCGTCGAGCTCCTGCAGCGCGTCCATCAGCCGCTCCTCGCGATCCCGCGCGCCAAGCCCGCGAGCTTCTCGAGGTCGCGCTCGCCCTGAGACGACCGCTCGACCCATCGCCGGGCGAACGCCGCCATGTCCCGGATCTTCGGCATGAGGTCCGGCTTGCCCTTCAGCCACCGCGCCAGCCGCGGCAGCTCGCGCTCCACGAGCGGCTTCCCAAAGTCTTTGACGAGCGCCGCGACGTCCGGCTCTGTCAAGGCCTTGGCTGTACCCGTATCTCTATTGATAGCTTTATCTTTAGGTCTATCCTTATTGGGGGGCTTGGAAGCCCCTAGCGAGCCCCTTATAAGCCCCTTCTTCACGTACCCGTTGAACCCCGCGAAGACGAACCCGCAGTCACGCTTCCGGTAGAGCGCAACGCACTCGCCGACCAGCGGGCTCTCGACGTACTGCCGCAGCACCGCCTGCACATTGCGGATCAGGTTCGCGTTCTCCTCCGTCAGCGCTGGCTGATGCTTCAGCGCGTTCACGAGCCAGACGACCTTGTGGCGCTCATCGAAGCGGACACGCGCGTAGTCCTCGTCCGCCGGCACCGCGAGCAGGACCTTGAAGGCCGCGGCGAACTCCTCCGCGGAAAGCCCGGTCTCGAATTGCAGCGTCTCGCGCGTCACCGCGTAGAGCCCGGCCGGGTTGTGCCGCTGGCTCGTGATGAGGTTTAGGAACACGAGCTTCGCGTCTTTCGGCCAGGCCTGGAAGACCGGATCGTCCCAGACGCTCGTCAGCACGCCCTGGTATTTCGCCATCAGCGCATCCGCTCTGCCGTGCCGCGCGTGCTACGCCGCCACCGCCGTCGCGGCCTCGGCCACGAAGGCGCACGTCTCGCAGCCCGGGTCCGCCTCGGGCAGCTCGCCATCCAGGCACGTCCCGGCGTCCATGACCTCCGCGCGCGCAGCCTCCAGGTCGAGGTCCATCTCGAAGACCTGGCACTGGAACGCCATCCACGTCGACGTCGGCATCGCCTTCAGGTCGGCTGGCTTCGCCATCACCTGGACGGGCGACCAGTAGCCGAGGTAGCCCTGCCCGGTCAGCGCGAACCCGCCCGCCTGGAGCAGCAGCCCGTAGTCGTTGAGCTGCATCCGGTACCACTCGAACGGGTCCGCGTCCGGCTTGATGAGGCTCCCCTTTGTCTTTACATCGAATGGCGAGACGCCTCCTCCTGGTCCGACGAGCAAGTCATCGATCCCGCCGACGAGCTTCACGTTGCCGATGATCATCTGCAGCACCGGCTTGCGCGCGTTCCGCATCGCCGTCAGATGCACCGTGTCGCTGTAGAGCGTCGTCCCTTCCCCGTCGCCCGGCATTGCGTCCGCAATCTCCGGCGGCAGCGTCCCCTTGGCCCGGTGCTCGTCGAAGTACGCCTTCATCACCCGGTCGATCCCGCCCGGCAGCGTCGGGAACGCCCCGCGCGGCCGTTTGATCTTCTGATTGCGATCCAGCCAAAAGCACCGCCGGCACTTCCGGAAGTCCCCGAGCGCTGATGGTGAGACGTAGTGTTCGGCCATCAGAACGGCGCCTGGTTTGTTGCGTCCGCTGGTGTTTCTGCCTGGACGGTCGCCTCTTTCTGCATGTCGTTCAAGTGCTCCGGCTCTGCTTCGATCCGGTCATCCCGCTTGAGCAGTCGCAGCCGCTCCGTCAGTTCCAGTTCAACCAGCACCGCCTCCCAGGAACCGCGATCATCCGTCTTGAACCCACTGGCGCCTGGCCCCGGATCGACATAGCCGGAGAGCCGGATTTTCAACGCCCCGGTCGGAGGGCCGTAAAACATCGCCTCCGCCGTCAGCGCCCATGTCTTGTCTGGATAGCGGCGCTTCATTTCCTCGATTGCCTGCTCGATCTTCATTTAAGCCTCCTGGCGATGTCTGCCATCACGCCAGCTCCGCCGCGCCCGCCGCGACGATCGCCCGGGCGAACACGCGCACACCCGGGATCCGCGTCTCGGCGCCCATCGACTCGACGACCTGCCGGATCTTCTTGATGTCCGGCACCCGCTTGGTGTAGGCCGTCGGCAGCGCTGCCTCGTTCTCGATCTCGAACTCCCACTTCTCCGCGACCGTGATCTTGTGCAGGACCGGCTGCTCGACCCGGGCCACGACCGGCGCGATCACGACCGGCCGATGCGCCAGCTGCCGCGCCTCCCGATGCTCGCCAGCCCGCTTGAGCGATGCGACCTCCTTCACTCGGTCCTTCTGCGCCGCCTGCTCAGCTCGCTGTTCCGCTGCGATCTGCCGGCGCGCCTCCTCGTTTTTCAGCTTCAGCTTCCACGCCCCGATCTGGCCCTTCAGCCACACCTCGGCTCGCTTGATCTGGTCGGCGACCCGCGCCTTCTCCGCCAACGCGGCCTTCCAGCCGTCGTACCAGCGCGCGATGTTCGGGCTCGTGTGATCCTCCCACGACTGCCCCATCGCCATGACCTTGTTCAGCGCCGCGCCTGCCGCCTCGCAGCTCTCGTTGTCCGTCACCGTGATCGCCAGGAACTTCTCGGCCAGGGTTACCGCCTGTCGCTCGATCCGCATCAACGCTTTTCCTGCTTTCCGTTCCATCCGAGCTGCCTCCGCATGTTCCATGTCGTCAGCGCCGCCAAGAACGCCTGCCGGTCCGCGCGCGACGTCAATCGCTTGAGCTTGAACCACCCGTTGCCCGGCAGCACGACCACGAACCGCTCCGGCCGCACGCCGAGCGCGTCCTCCACGGCCAGCGCCTCTCCGGCCGTCTGCGGCCCGACGGAGGAATCCGCCGAGCCGGTCTTGATCTGTACGACCACCAGTCGCCGGTTGAGGTATCCGACGACGTCCGGGCGCGTGGCGAAGCCGTGCCGACGGCAATGCGTCGGCCGCTCGAGCCACCCGGGCTTGGCCTTGAACCCGCTGACCCGTAGGAACCCCGCCCACCCCTGGACGTACGGCAGACGGCGCTCCGTCACTAGCGCCCACCGCAACCGGCCTTCGGTCAGGTAGCGGCACTCGGCGTGCACGTGCCGGCCCCGCTGCAGGTCGGCCCACCCACCGAAGTCATGCCCGTACCCGGATGCCCGCAGGACCGCCGTATTGCCCGGGATCTCGCGCGTCCCGAGGAAGTAGCGGTGGTCCGGCGTGCAGACGAGCTTAGGCCGTGGCTGTGCGCGACTTGAGGTAGTCATCCAGCGTCCGCTTCGCCCGCCCGTCCGAGAGCCGCTTCCAGTCCCGCACACCGGGCACGATCCCACTGCGCCCCTTGAACGCCGAGAGCTGCTCGAGCCGGTTCGACGCCTCCTCGTTGTTGCCGCCCACGTCGTCCATGAGCGCGTTCCAGAGCCGCTCCCCGTCCGAGGCCCCCTTGAGTGCCAGCTCGCCCGGCGCGGCCGGCTTGGCAGCGCTCGGCACCGGGGCGGGTTCCTCGTCGCCGAGGATATCGCCGTCGATCACGGTGCCAAACTCCTCGTCCGTCGCCAACGTCCCGAGATCCTGCGGCTTGCCGAGCTCGTGTCGCTCGTCGAGATCGATCGCCCGCAAGAGCTCGACGCTGCACGGCAGCAGCTTGCAGATCCGACGGACGACGGTCTTTTTCCCCATTTCTTCGTAGTCGGTGTTCCACGGCCCGGTCTCCTGCGCCTTCGCGCGGGCCCGGATCCGGTCGACCGCCACCTTCGTCATCACGTCGAACTGGACCGTGCCGTTCGGGAAACGGGCGACCGCGTAGAAGTGCGTCGGCTTGCCGCTCGAGGGGTCGGCCGGGACGTGGACGACCCCCGCCTTCGTGCCGTAGGCGTAGCTGAACGTGTCGCCCTCGCACACGACCCGCGCCTCGATCGGGTACGCCGGCATCCCGCGCCGCGCCAGGTCGATCATCCCGCGGTAGCCGATGATCAACTGGACCTCCCGCCGGCCCTTCTTGTTGTTGAAGAACGGCACCAGCCACGCCTTGCCCGTTCCATCGCTGACCTCGAGTCCCAGCTGCGCGCTCTGCAACAGCGCCCCGATGAAGGTCATCGGCGCGCATTCGAGCAGCTGCGGCTGCTTCTGGCACGCGGTCAGCGCGATCCGCGTGAAGCGGTCCACGCCGCCCAAGTGCTTCGGGAGCGCGGCGGTCAGCTGCGGCCGCGCCTTCGTCAGCAACCCGCGCACCGTCTCGAGCGCCTCCGCCGGCTTCAATGCTCGTCCGGCCATCCCTGCCTCCTTGCGTTTCGTCCTGCGATGCCCTACACTAAACAGCAAGCCGATCCACCGGCCTACGTCTTACCGCCCTCGCGTTGACGCGCGAGGGCGTGTTGTTTTCATCAGACTGTTCCCCGCACCTTCGCCTCAATCGCCGCCGCCGGGAACCGCCAATGCTTCCCGATCCGCACCGCGGGGAGCTCACCCGTCACCGCGTAGAGATAGACTGTGGAGATCGACAGCTGCAGCCGCTCGCCGACCTGCCGGGCCGTCAGCGACGGGGCTGGCACCGTTTGTCCCATTTCGACCGTTTTAGTCCTCATCCGGCACATCCTCGCTCCACGCACTCGGTTTATAATCTTCAATGTGCAGCGCGTAATCGAGGAGTCGGAGAATCGCCATGCTCATCGACTGTCCATGCTTGGCCGCGCGCTTCCTGATGCGGCGCTTGAGTTCGTGCGGCACTCGGACGGTGACCTTGTCGTCGCGCTTATCCATTCAAGTCCTTGACTTCACTCGTCGCGCAAATAAAAAGCCATCACCGGCTTGGAGAGAGCTCTGGCCAGAATGGCGAGATCATCGGCTCCGGGCGCGGTTTCCTCCTCTTCCCAATTGGCGAGGGTGCGCTCCGCGAGAATGAACCCGAACTCTTGCAGCTTCCGGATCAGGTCGGGTCTGGACCATCCCAGGGCGATGCGGGCGTCCTTGATGAGGCGGCCTTTGAAGAGCATCGTATTAGGCATTTCTTGGAAGTATAGTCAACCGATTGAGTGTTGTCAAGAAGTTTCTTGCATGACCTTTTATGCTCGATTCTCACGACGGCCATGCTAGAATTAGCGACGTAGATGACCTTTGGATCCTACCTGTTACAGCTCCGTGAGCGCGCCGATCGCAGCAAGACCGATCTGGCCAGGGCCCTCCTGCCCCCGGTGACGGTCACCTATATCTCGGCCGTCGAAGATGGCAAAGTCAAACCGTTAACCGTCGAGCGCTGCCAACAAGCCGCCAGATTCCTGGATGCGAGCCCCGCTGAGCTGCAAGAACTGATCCGATTGGCCAGCGTGGAGCGTTCTCCGGCTGACGTCCGGCTCTACCTGGAGCGTGCCTTCAGCGGCGCCGGCATAGTGCGTGAGGAGGTGCCCGCAAAGAAGAACTACATCGCCGTACCGCTCCTCGATTCCTGCCCGGCCTCCGAGAAGCAGTTCTCGAATGATGAGATCGAGCGCTGGATCGAGTTGCCAAAGGAAGAGGTCCGTAATCGACGCGTCTACCTGCTCAAGATTAAGGGCGATAGCATGAACCGCGCCGGCATCGAGGACGGCGACACCGTGTTCGTCGTCGCTGACGAGCAGCCGAAGAATGGCAACATCGTCATCGCGCGGATCGACGAGGAAGAATGCACCTGCAAACGGTTCTACCGAACCGACGCCCAAATCACCTTGATGCCGGATTCGACGAACATGAAACATCAGCCGATGATCTTTAGCCGTTCCACCCACGTGCAGATCCGCGGGGTCGTCGAGGCGGTGTGGATGAAGCGACTAAAATGACATTGGGCGGATTGCGAACAGCACTGGTGGCGATGGCGGCCTGTGTAATCTCCGGATGCGCCGCTCAGATCGGCCCTATCACAGGAAAGAAATACAGCGGATTCACGATGTACAAGACCACTACCCTCATGGGCTATTCAGACAATCAAGCGGTGGCGTATTTGCGTGAAGTCAGGCTGGCTGCGTACTTGAAAACCCACCCTGATACGAAACCAGAACTGAAACAAACGATGCTGGAAGGACAGCTGCAGATCGGCATGACCCAGGAACAGGTCAAGGTTGTTTTGGCGTCACCGTGCTACGTCGCTAATCGCGTGACAACTGGCTGGGGAACTTCTGAACAATGGGGATGCCAAGGCGGGCGCTATCTCTACTTCGACGATGAGAAACTCAGCAGCATCCAGACGTCAGCATATTAAAGGAGCGCGATGCAGCCAAACAAGCCTGTGGTTGTGACGCCGACCAAAAACATCGGTCTCGCGATCTTCCTAACGATCGTATTCGGCCCACTCGGGATGCTCTACTCTACTATCCCTGGAGCGATCGTGATGTGCCTCGCCAGCGGCGTGGCCTTCATCGCGGGGATTGCGACGTTTGGGCTGAGCCTCATCCTGTTGGTGCCACTACTCTGGATCATTTCGATCTTCTGGGCTGCCGGTGCGGCCTCCGCCTACAATCGACGGCTCTCATCGCAATGATCATGAGCGGAGAGCGTTCGCCCGGACCAGACGCGGCGCTCATCAAGTGCACGATCGAAGGCCTCGAGGTCGAGGCCGACTGGCCCGCCCTGCAGGCCTGGCTGCTGGAACAAAAACACTTCAGCGCGCTCTGCATGGACGTCGTGACTGGCCGTCGTGGAGGCGTTGGCGTCGTCATCAGATTGCCCCAACCGAAGACGGCTACCTTCCGCTGGCGGGGCTACGACGTGGAGGCGACCGCCTTCCTCGGCGAGCTGCGCCTCATCTGCCGGAAGTCCGATGGCCCGGCTCTACCGACGCGGTGAGATCTGGTGGCTGCGCTGGTATCACGGCGGCCGGTTCTTCTACCGCAGCTGCAAGACCCGCAATCGCCGCGTGGCGCAGTTCGAGAAGGCCACGCTCGAACAACGGCTGCTCTCGTCCCGACGGTTTCGCCATGCCAGCGACGGGCTGGTGTCGGACGCCCTCGAGGCCTACCGGCTCGTCTGCGAGGTCCGCAAGACCCCGCATAGCCACCTGACCGACGTCCTGCGCCTGAAGAAGTTCGGGGCCGCTTTCGGTCCGCGGCGCCTCTCCCAGCTCACCCCGGTCGCCATTGAGCAGTTCCTCGCGGGCCTCACGTACCGTCGGCCTGACGGGAGCCAGTCGCCCATCGCCCCGGCCACACGCAACCACTATCTGAAGCTCCTGCGGGCCTTCGGGGCGTGGTGTGTGGAGCGCGGCTATTGTTTCGAGAACCTCACGGCGGGCATTGCCCGCATCAAAATCACGACCCGCTCGAGGATCTGGCTGACCCGCGCGCAGCGCGCGCAGTTCCTGCTCCTGGCGAAGCGCCAGAGCGCGCATCACTACCCGATGATCGCGACCGCCCTCTATGCCGGGCTGCGCTACGGAGAGCTGCAACACTTGGAGTGGGCGGACGTGGATTTCGAGGCCAATGTGATCCGGGTCCGGCCGAAGGTGGGGTGGGCGCCGAAGAATAAAACAGGCCGGATGGTCCCGCTCCATCCGGCCCTGCGGAAGATCCTGTGGTCGATCCGACGACCCGATGGCATCTGCTTCACGACGCCGCCGGATGCCCTCCGCAATCCCGGCGCGGCCTACCGCAGCGATCCCCGGGCCCAGATCCTGCGCCGGCTGTTTAGTGCGGTGGGCCTCGAGGGTCCGGGCCGCTCCTGGCACGCCCTGCGCCACACGTTCGCCTCGAACCTAGTCCAGCATGGCGTCAGTGTCTACAAGGTCTGCGAATGGTTAGGGCACCGCGACGTGCGGACGACCCAGATCTACGCCCACCTGGTCCAGGGCTTCGACCGCGACATCGCCCGCCTCTAGGGACACTCCGCAGGGACAGTCACCGACGGGTACGCGCTGTTCCGCAGGCCGACGCTCTATCCAATTGAGCTATGGGCGCGCTGCGCATGCGACCGAGAAAAGAACGGAGAGGCCGGGATTCGAACCCGGGAGCCGCCTTTTGGACGGCTACACGCTTTCCAAGCGTGCTCTTTCAACCGCTCAGACACCTCTCCCCGCGCGGATAACGTGCCTGGGCAGGGCACTAGTGTAGCGGCTCGCCCGGCACCAGTAAAGCTGTACGACGCTGCGAATCAACGGAGAGGGTGGGATTCGAACCCACGAGGCCCTTACGGGCCTACCGCTTTTCGAGAGCGGCGCTTTCAACCGGACTCAGCCACCTCTCCAGGATCGGCAATGGCGGAGGAGGTAGGATTCGAACCTACGGTCCACTTGCGTGGACGGCGGTTTTCAAGACCGCTGCTTTCAACCACTCAGCCACTCCTCCCCGCGACGGAGCCTACTCAAAGAACAATTGCGACACGAGCGCCTCGTAGATGCCCTGGGCCCGCACAAACCCTTCCGACAGCGCCCGCACGAACGAGAACTCGGGGATCGCCCAGGGCAGGCACGCGGCGCCGACCAAGAGCGTCACGACGAACACGAGTCCGACCGCCAGCAGGTACGTTTCCAGGTGCCACCGTTCGCGCTGCTCTTGCAGCGCATCGGCGGTCATGAGCCAGTGAAAGCCGATCATGACCCCGATCAGGAACGTCACCGGCCCGTCCAGGTACGTCCGCTCCGTCCAGCGGCGCACGAGCCATCCGGCCGCCGAGACGAGCACCGCGTACACCGGGATCACGTAGGGGCTGAACGCGACCAGGGTCGAGCCTTGGCCGCCGGGATCGGACGGGCCCTTCGCGCCCTTCCCTTTGCCGTCGCCCTCTCCCCCGACGCTCGTCACCTGCCCGCCGAAGAGCCAGACCGCGATGGTCGAGAACACCCGGTGGCTCGCCTGGAAGACCGCCACCGGCCGGTACAGCAGGATGTGGATGCCGAGGTACGTGAAGAACCCCCACGTCATCCACTGCCGGAAGGTCGCGCCGGAGAAGGTCCCGAACTCCAGCTGTTCGAGCACGCCGAGGAGCAGCCCCAGCGCCAGCGGCACCAGCACCGCGACCATCACCACCTTGATGAGGCGCGCGAGGACCGCTCCGGCGGTCACGCCCTTCTTAGAGGACGTCTTGGCCATCCAGATACGGCTGTAAGGGCTTCGGCACGGCGATCCGCCCATCGGCGCGCTGGTGCGTCTCCAACAGGCAGAGCAGCGTCCGGGCCAGCGCCACCCCGGAGCCGTTGAGCGTGTGCACGAAGGTGTTCCTCTTGGCCGCGGCCTCGCGGTAGCGGATGCCGGCGCGCCGCGCCTGAAACGCCTCGAAGTTGCTGCAGCTTGAGACCTCGAGATACTGCTTGAGCCCCGGAGCCCACGCTTCCAGGTCGTACGTCTTGGCGGACGAGAAACTGAGATCGCCGGCCGACAGCAGGACGACGCGGTAGTGCAGCCCGAGCCGCTGCAGGATCGTCTCTGCGTTCCCGACGAGCTGCTCCAGCTCTTCGTAGGACGTCTCGGGCTTCACGAACTTCACGAGCTCGACTTTGTCGAACTGATGCACCCGCACAAGCCCGCGCGTCTCCTTGCCGTACGAGCCGGCCTCCCGGCGGAAGCAGGCGGTGTAGCCGGTGTACCTGATGGGCAGCTGCGCCTCGTCGAGGATCTCGTCCCGGTGGAGATTCGTGATCGGCACTTCGGCCGTCGGGATGAGGAAGAGGTCATCGTCCTTCAGCCGGTACATGTCCTCTTCGAACTTCGGCAGCTGGCCGGTCCCGTACATCGAGGCCCGGTTCACCAACAGCGGCGCCCAAATTTCGGTGTAGCCATGTTCCTTCGTCTGGATGTCGAGCATCCAGTTGATCAGCGCCCGCTCAAGCCGCGCCCCCTTCCCCGTGAAGAGCGGAAAGTGCGAGCCGCTGATCTTAGCCGCCCGCGCGAAGTCCATGAGCTTGCCCTGCTCGCCCAGCTCGAGATGGGACTTCGGCGTGAAGCTGAACGACGGTGGCTTGCCGTGCGTCCGCACGATCCGGTTGTGGCTCGCGTCGCCGGCCGGCACCGAGCTGTGCGGGATATTGGGAACGAACGCGAGCTCGCGCTCGATCTGCGCTTCGGCCTGCTTGAGCTGCTGCTCGCGCTGCCGGATGCGCTCCGAGAGCTCCTTCAGCTTCGCCGGAGGCGCCGCAGCGCCCGCGCCCTTCTGCTTGGCGAACGCGTCCGAGGCTTGCTTCTGTACGTGCCGGTCCTGCTCAATGCCGGTGAGCAGCTCGCGCCGCTGTTTCTCGAGCGTGAGGAGCCCGTCGAGCGGAAGCGTCAACGCGCGGCGCTGCAACCCCTCGCGGATCAGGTCCGGCTGTTCCCGGAACAGCTTCAGGTCAAGCACGCGTCACCCCTGCTCCGCGGCTGCGTCATGTCAGATATCCACGATCACTTCGCCGGTCCACCCGTCGCCGTCCTGCCGGATCACGAGGGCATGGCGGGTGATCGCCTTCACGCCCCGTCCCTGCGTGTGCCGCGCCGGATCAAACCGTCCCCCAAGCACCCGTCCCCGCAGCCGGGTCGGCGTCGCCTCGGCCAGCTGGAACCTCACCGGAAGGAACCCGTCGGTCGAGAACCACCCCAGGAGCTCCTTGAGCCACGCGAACAGCAGCGATTCGGCATCCGGCGCGCTGAGCTCGACCAGCCTCGCCTCGTGCTCCTCGAGATGGCTGTCCTCCGCGACCAGCTCCACGAGCCCGCGCGCCATGCCGACACAGAGCTGCGCGAAGGTCTTCCCCCTGGCGCGGATCCCGATGTCCGCGCGGTGGTCAAAAAACTCATACGTCGGCATGCGTCCGTCCGTTCGTGAGCATCCGCGCGGAGCGGATCAGCGCCAGCTTGATGGGCCTGGGCCATCCTTTGATTTCCGCCTCGCGCCTGAGCGCGCGTCCCCGGCTGCCGCACCGCTCGCGATAAACGAGCCGGGCCGGACGCCGGCTACGGATGTACGCCGACCCGCGTCCGGCGTTGTGCTGCCGCAAGCGCGCCGCCGGATCCGGCGACGCGCCGGCATACAGTGACCCATCGCGGCAGCGGGCCACGTACACGTACCACGCCATGTCCCCCGTCCCCCTATCATGCGAACAAGAGAAGTGGGCCGCCTGGGACTCGAACCCAGCACCCAGAGCTTAAACATGGTGTTAGCTGCATGTCGCCATGCAGATCAGACTATCCCATCCACCGGCATTGCTGCACACCCGGCGGTCCCGATTATAGTCGTTGAACCTTCCCCGCGCGAACTGTCCGCGGGGCTTGGCTGCGGATTGTCTGCACCCTTGGCTTGTTACTCGTGATTGGCCGAGTACCGTGGGATGCTCAGAGTTTCCCGCAAGTTACGGGATTGACGCCTGCCAGTTACCTGGCAGCGGCCCTCAATGAAGGCTCTTGCTCTACCTGATGAGCTAGCGGCCCAAATTGTTAAAGAGCTATGCTGTGCGATACGACGCAAGCGCGCGGTCTAGCAATACCCGCTTTTCAATGTCGTGGTGATGCAGTCCGTTCTTGCGATGCCCGTTGATGCGTATGCCCGAAGAGAAATTGACCAGTTTCCGAAAGAGTTCCAGATTGTCTCGACCCGTAATTTCCAACGCCTGCGCGCGATAATCCATTCGACTCTCAATGCTCATCTGCTGTAGAAAACCCCTCGCGGCTTGCAGGACGCTCGGGTCCTTTTGAGACGCCCTGATCCTTCGGTGTCCTCGGATCACGTGGATGTGCCCCTCGTCATCAAAGAGGGCCTTCAGCCAAATCTGTCGCCACATGGGCCGATCCGCGACAGCTGTCACTAACTCAACTTCCCGTCCTGCAAACCAGTGAGCAATTTCCACATGATAGCAGCTTGCTGTCCAAATGCCGTTTGGTCGAAGTCGCACGGTAGGCACCGTACCAATGAGACTGCTGAATAGATCCCTGACATGAAGGACTTGCTTCTTCGAACGACTGTAATAGTGGCACCCGTACCGGTCAACCCGACCATCGAAGCTGAGATGCGCCACGAGATGCACGAGAGCGCCCGACCATCTGGGCCGCTGGAACGCGATGTGCTTGAGCGCTTTTCCTCGGCGACGGCCGTTGACCTCTGCCATCCGACGACGCCACTGCTCGCGGAGATCCCGCCGCTGCTTTTCTGTAAGCCGCATATCGCTGACATGCCAATGAGCCGTCGATTCGCTGACATTAAGCCGAGCTGCAATTTGACCAATGGAAAAGCCTTGCCTCCGCATCGCCCGGCAAGACTGTTTAGTGCTCCTCATTTTGGTCTGAGACTACTAGCTCCGATGCTGCTATGAACGTCACGGCATTATACCAGAGCCCCCCGGGAGGCCGGGGGACGATCAGGAGGTTGAGCGGGACGAGCGACGGGAACGGGCGACGGGCGCTGACGAAGCGGGTGCGGAGGCGGCGGGCGTCATGCAACAGGGGCGCAGGTCACACGGTGTGAAGCTCCTGCTCCTTCGCCTTGACGAGCCCGTTGATGGACTCGATGTGCTTGTCGGTGAGCTTCTGGATGTGGTCCTGCGCCTTGAACACGTCATCCTCGGTCGCCTGGTTGCCGGCTTTGAGCTTCTTGACCGTTTCGTTCGCGTCGCGACGGATCGTCCGGATGCTGACGCGGCCTTCTTCGGCCATCTTGTGCACCACCTTCGTCAGCTCCTGGCGGCGCTCCCCGGTCAGCGGCGGAATCGGCAGGCGCACGAGCTTCCCGTCCACCACGGGGGTGAGGCCGAGCCCCGCCTTCTGGATCGCCTTCTCGATCTCCGGCGCCAGCTTCGCGTCCCACGGCTGGATCACGAGCATGCTCGGCTCCGGTGCTGTGATCGCGGCCACGGACTTGAGCGGCGTCACCGACCCGTAGTAGTCCACGGTGACGTGCTCGACGAGCGACGGCGTCGCCCGACCGCCGCGGACCTCGCCCAGTTCGCGCTGGACGTTGGCCGCGACCCGCTTCATCTTGTCTTCCGAGTCCTTGTACAGCGCCTCGATCGCGCTCATCGGTTCGCCACCTGCGTACCGACCGCTTCGCCGCACACCGCCCGCTTGATGTTGCCGGCGCGGTGCAGGTTGAAGACGATGATCGGCACATTGCCGCTCATGCATAGGCTGACCGCGGTGGCGTCCATGACCTTCAGCCCCTTCTTCAGCACGTCGATGAACTTGAGCCGCGCGAATTTCTTGGCCTTGCGGTTCACGTTCGGGTCCTCCGTGTAGATGCCGTCCACGCGCGTCGCCTTCAGCACCACATCCGCGCCGATCTCCATGGCCCGCAGGGCGGCGGTCGTGTCGGTCGTGAAGAAGGGGTTGCCGGTGCCGCCCACGAAAATGACCACCCGCCCCTTCTCGAGGTGGCGGATCGCCCGGCGGCGGATATAGGGCTCGGCGATCTTGGCCATTTCGATCGCGGTCTGGACCCGGGTCGGCACGCCGGCGCTCTCAAGCGCATCCTGCAGCGCCAGGCCGTTGATCGCCGTCGCCAACATGCCCATGTAGTCCCCGGTCGCCCGCTCGACTCCGGTGCTGACCGAGCGCGCGAGGCCCCGGAAGATGTTCCCTCCGCCGACGACCACCGTCACCTGGACGCCGAGCTCCTTCACGTCCTTGATCTGCCGGGCGAGGTCCTGCAGCACGTCGGGGTCGATCCCGAACCCGAGCTTGCCCTGGAGGGCCTCGCCGCTCAGCTTGAGGACGATGCGCTTGTACACGGCCGTGCCCCCGGCCGCAGCCGGGGCGGAGGACGTCTTCCTGCGGGACGGAGTCATGAGGTCGATGGCGCCTGGGCCTCCCCGACGGTGAATTTCGTGAATCGGCGGACAACGACGTTCTCGCCCGTCTTCGCGATCAGCGCTTTCACGAGATCCTTGATCGCCGTGCCCTGATCCTTCACGAACGGCTGCTCGAGCAGGCACAGCGCCTTGGCGTCGTTGGCGCTCCCGCGGACGTCGTCCGGGGCCGCCTCGGCGCTCAGGTATCTGGGGCTTGCCGCGGCGACGTGCAGCGCGAGATCGCGGCAGAATTGCTGGAAATCGGGCGTCCGGGCGACGAAGTCGGTCTCGCAATTGACCTCGACGAGGGCGCCCATCTTGCCGTCGTGATGGATGTAGGCCTCGACGCGGCCCTGTCCGGCCGACCGGCCGGCGCGCTTCTCCGCGGAGGCGACCCCGCGGCGCTTCAAGATCTCGCGCGCCTTCGGCTTGTCGCCCTTGGCTTCCTCGAGGGCGCTGCGGACATCGCCGATCGGGGCCCCGGTCTCCTCGCGGAGCGCCTTCACATCCTGCACGTTGACCTTGACCGCGGCGGTCATGCGCTCACCGCGCCGGTCGCCTCGCCGGCCTCTTGCTTCTCGCTCGCCGGCGGCTGCTGGATGACCTGCTGCTCGATCGCGAAGCGTTGCCGTCCGGCCAGCACCCGCTCGGCGACCATGGACACGATCAGCTTGAGGGCGCGAATCGCGTCGTCGTTGCCCGGCACCGGGTAGGTGATGAGATCCGGATCCGCGTTGGTGTCGCAAATGGCCACGATCGGGATGTTGAGACGGTTCGCCTCGCGCACCGCGATCTCCTCGCGCTTGGTATCGACGATGAAGAGACAGCCGGGCAGCCGGTCGAGGTCGACGAGGCCTGCGAAGTCACTCTCGAGCCGTTCCATCTGGCGGGAGAGCTGTTTCGCGTCCTTCTTGGAGATCCGGTCGAAGAAGCCTTCCTCCCTCTTCTGGCGAAGGTCGCGGAGCCGGTCGATGTTCTTCTTGATCGTCTCGAAATTCGTCAGCGTGCCCCCCAGCCACCGGTTGATGACGTACGGCATGCCGGCGCGCTGAGCTTCCGCCTCGAGGATGGGCTTCGCCTGCTTCTTGGTCCCGACGAACAGCACGCGCTGCCCCTTGGCGCCCAGGTCTTCCAGGAAATCGCACGCGGTCTTCAGGTGCTGCTCGGTCTTCTCCAGGTCGATGATGTAGATCCCGGAGCGCCGGCCGAAGATGTACCGCTTCATCTTCGGATTCCACCGCTTCGTTTGGTGCCCGAAATGCACGCCCGCTTCCAACAACTGGTGGACCAAGGTGGTCGTCATGCCTCCGCGCCACTCCTTCCCTGCGACGACGGGCCTGCGTGCATGAGCTGTAGCTCACAGAACCTCCGGTAGAGGGGGCTCTTCTGCAGGAGCTCGTCGTGACTGCCGTGCTCCACAATCCGCCCTTCCTGGATCACCACGATCCGCTGGGCGAGGCGGACCGTGGACAGCCGGTGCGCGATGAACAGCACGGTGCGGCCCTTGACCAGCCGCTCCAGCGCATCGGTGATGAGCCGGTCGGACTCCGCGTCCAGCTGGCTCGTCGCTTCGTCAAGGATCAGAATCGGGGGGTTCTTCAGCACGGCGCGCGCGATCGCGAGCCGCTGCCGCTCCCCGCCGGAGAGCAGGTCGCCCCGCTCACCGATCATGGTGTCATACCCTTTCGGGAGCCGGCTGATGAACGTGTGGGCGTTCGCGACCTTGGCCGCCTCGACGATCTCGCCGAGATCCGCGTCCGGCCGTCCCAGGGCGATGTTCGCGCGCACGGTGTCGTCGAACAGCACCGTCTCCTGCGTCACGAGCCCGATTTGCCCGCGCAGCGACGCGAGCGTCACGTGCTTGGTGTCCACGCCGTCGATCTTAATCCGCCCAGCGGTGGGGTCGTAGAACCGCGCCAGGAGGTTGACGAGCGTCGTCTTGCCGCCGCCGCTCGGGCCGACCAGAGCCATGGATTCGCCCATACGGATCGTCAGCGACAGATCGCGCAGTGCGGGATGCGAGTCGTAATGGAACGACACGTGCTCGTAGGTGATCTCTTTCGTAAACGGCGCCAAGGTGCGCGCCTTCGGATGCTCGACGACGCTCGAGGCCACGTCCAGCACCTCGAAGATCCGCTCCGCCGAGGCGATCGCCTGCTGGTTGATCCCGTGCAGCCGGGCGAGCCGCTTGAGCGGCCGCAGCAGCGACAACATGGCGCCGAGGAAGACGAGGAACGTCCCCAGCGTCTGCTCGCCCCGGAGCACCGAGCGGCCGCCGTGCCAGAAGAGGAGGGCGCCGCACGTCGCCCCGACGAACTCGGTGAGCGGCGCCAGGGCGTTGATGCGCTTTTGGATCTTCCGCGTGATCCGGTAGGAGCGCTCGTTGCGCTCCGCGAACTTCGCCTTGACCGTGTCTTCGACGAGGAATGCCTGGAGCACCTGGATGCCGGCGATGGACTCCAGGATCATCGAGTTGAGCTGTCCCATGACCTGCTGGCCCTGTTGGGACAGCTTCTTCAGCAGCTTGCCCACGTACCCGATCGGCAGCGCGATGAGCGGCACCGCCAACCCGATGACCAGGGACAGCTTCCAGTTGATGGCCAAGGCGACGCCCAGGAAGATCAGCACCTGGAAGCCCTGGAACACGAGATCGGTCAGCCCCTCGGTGATGGAGCTCTGGATGATGCTGGTGTCGTAGAGGATGCGCGACATCGTGGTGCCGGTCGTCGACTTCTGGTGATAGTCGAGCGGGAGCCCCAGGTACTTGTCAAAGAGCGCGCGGCGGATGTCGCGGATCACCAGCTGGGTGGCGTCGGTCATGTAGAACATCTGCCAAATCTCGAACATCCCCTTGAAGAAGAACACGACCGGGATCGAGCACGCGAAGATCCCCAAGAGCGTGGTGCGTTCCAAGCCGTTCAGCCAGCCCACGGTGCCGGCAAGCCACCCTGGCAGCCACCCCGGAGCGGGAATGGCCTGGTTGGTCATGATCCGATCGGCCAGCGGGAACAGGGCGCCCAATTGCACCCCGTTGAAGAGGCTGGAGACCAGCATGCAGCCGACGGCGAGCAGGAAGACCCCGCTGTGCGGTTTGAGGAATTGAATCAGGCGAAAATAGGTGGACATAAGCGGGTCATCATAGCACATAACTTGACTTTGGACAAGGGGTTCTGTTAGACTGCGCAAACTCCCCATGCGCACGTCTCCCCTGCGAATCGGCGTCATCGGCGTGGGCCATTTGGGCACCCGCCATGCGGAAATCTACGCGGCCATGCCCGGGGTGCGCCTGGTGGCGGTGTGCGACCGCGACGCCGCCAAGGCGCGCGCGGTGGCCGGCGACTTGGGCTGCCAGGCGGTGACCGATTACCGGCGCCTGATCGGCCGGGTGGACGCGGCGAGCCTCGCGGTCCCCACCAGCCTGCACGCGAGGATCGGCCGGCCGCTGCTGGAGGCCGGCATCCACCTGCTGGTGGAAAAGCCGGTCGCCACCACCCTCGCCGAAGCGGACCTCCTGATCCGCACCGCGAAACGGCGGCAGCGCGTGCTCCAGATCGGCCATGTCGAGCGGTTCAACGCGGCGATCCACGCCGCCATGACCTACCTGACCCGTCCGAAGTTCATCGAGGTCCACCGGCTCTCCCCGTACCCCTTCCGCGGCACGGATGTCAGCGTCGTGCTGGATGTCATGATCCACGACCTGGATCTGTTGCTGCTGCTCGTCCGCTCCAAAGTCGCGAAGGTGGAGGCGCTCGGAGTGCCGGTCCTGTCCGTCAGCGAAGACATCGCCAATGCCCGGCTGACGTTCGCCTCGGGGTGCGTCGCCAACCTGACCGCGAGCCGCATCAGCGACGAGCCGATCCGCCGCATCCGGGTCTTCCAGGAGGACAATTACCTCTCCATCGACTACAAGGCCCAAACCGTCGAGCTGGCCCATAAGCAGGGCCGCACGATCAAGCGGGTTAGTCTGCCGGTGAATCAGCGGCCGCCGCTGCAGGATGAGCTGGCCTCGTTCATCGAGGCGGTGCGCGGGCACCATCCCCCGCCGGTCACCGGCGAGGACGGCCGGGCCGCGCTCGCCCTGGCGCTCACCATCGAGCAGGCCATGCGCCGCGTAAAAACCGGGGCACGGGGCACCCGGAAGAAATGACCCCGGCGGTTCTCGTGGATCTCCCCTGCCCCCTGTCTCCTGCCCCCTGCCCCTGAGATGGCGTCTCTCTGCTTTGTCGCCGGCGATCCGTCCGGCGACGCCCACGCCGCCACGCTGTTCCGGGCGATCCTGGCCAAGCAGCCGGGTATCACGGCCGCCGGGCTCGGCGGGCCGGCCATGCGCGCCGCCGGGATCACGCTGCTTGACGACCTGACGACCACCGCCTCCATCGGCCCGTTCGACGCGGCCCGCCACCTGGCCCACTTCTCCCGCGCGAGGCGCCTGCTCGGCGCGCACCTGCGGGAGCGGAAACCTGACCTCGCCATCCTCGTTGATTTCGGGGACTTCAATCTTCCGGTGATCGCGCCCATGATGAAGCGCGCGGGCGTTCCGGTCGTGTATTACATCAGCCCACAGGTCTGGGCGTGGGGGCGGTGGCGGCTCGCGCTGATCCGACGGTATGTGCGCCGCATGCTGGTGTTCTTCCCGTTCGAGGAAACGTTCTACCGGCAGGCGGGGATTCCGGTCACGTGGGTGGGCCATCCGCTCGCGGAAGCGGCGCATCCGTCGGTCTCCCCTGAGGAGGCCCGCCGCCGCTTCGGGCTCAACCCGTCACGCCGGACCGTCGGGCTGCTGCCCGGCTCGCGCGGCCAGGAGATCAGCCGCCACTTGCCGCTCCTCATCGCCGCCGCCGAGCGGATCGCGTGGCACATGCCGGGCATCCAATTCCTGCTGCCGAGGGCGGCGAGCATCCCTCGGGGCGCGCTCGAGCCGCACCTCGCGCGGGCACGCTGCGAGATCCGCATCGCGGAGGGGCCGATTTACGATGCGCTACAGCTCATGGAAGCGGCCATTGTCGGGTCAGGCACTGCGACGCTGGAGACCGCCCTGTGCGGCGTGCCGATGGTCGTGGTCTACCGGGGCTCGTGGCCGACGTACCTCGCGGCGCGCATGGTCCTGCGCATCCCCCACATCGCGATGGCCAATATCGTGGCCGGGCGGAAGGTCGTCCCTGAGCTGCTGCAGTACCGGGCCAGCCCGAAGCGCATTGCGGAGGGGATTCTGGCGCTCTTACGCCATGACGCCTGGGCCGAAGACGTCAGGAGGAATTTGCGGGAGCTGAAAGCCAGCCTTGGTCCGCCTGGGGCCGTCGCCCGCGCCGCCGACGCCGTGCTACAGCACCTGCTCTAGCGGTTACGGTGTCTCCGGTGCTCCGGCGGGCGCCTCAAGCGGTTCGGCGAGCAATTCCGTCAGGTGTTGCTCGAGCGCACCATCTGGATCGCGCATTAGGACGTCCAACGCGTCAAGCTCGCTCTCCAGGTAGGCCCTTCGAATCTCTGCGGTCGCCCGCTGTTCGTCCATCCGCTCCTTGATGAGCGGCCGAAGCTGGCGAGCCGCCTCTGCGCGCGGGACCCGTCCGGCCAGGTGCTCGGACACGATGCGCGCGATCTTCCGCTCGCGCTCAGTGGACCGGTTGGCCGGTCCTGCGACATCCGAAGCCGGTTGCTTGTGGACCTTCGCACGGCCAGCCGGCTGTTGCCACTTCACCTTCTCATCCTCAGCCTGCGCCGCTGGCAGCCCGAGAACGCCCGCCAGTAGGCCGGCGGTCACCCACCCGGTCATCCATATCGCGCGTGCCACCGGACGCCGCATCAGTTCTTGCTGCACGCCCGCAACTGCACATAGGGAGCGTTCGTCTCGGCCGAGCCCACAGGGGCGATGCCGACGGTGATCCCGGTGGTTGCGGAGGCGATGCACCCGGCACAGGTGGCCACCCCGCTCCATCCGCCCGTAATCGCGTTGGTGGCGCCGCCGAGCCAGCGGTTCGTATTCCATGGCGTCTCATTATTGATGTGCGAGTGGCCCGGGTCGAACACCGACGCCACGTGGCCGTGAAAGCCCACATTGTTGCGCTCCTCAAGATTGGCGAGCGCCACCCCGGCCGTGCCGCCCACCGAGCCGCCGACCGGCACGCCAACGATGTACCGGCCCTGCGCCGAAGTGACCTCGGTCCAGCCCGCAGGGCAGGGTCCGTTGAAGAACATGATGGCGCCGACCGGCACCGGCGAGGCCGCCCACCCCACCGTCCCTGAGGTGTCCGTTGACGTGAGAAACTGCCCCGCTGCCGGCGCGCCGGTCTGTAGCCTGACGCTGCCGCTGACGTGCAGCGTGGCGGCGGGCGCTGCGGTGCCGATCCCCACGTTCCCGCCGCTCGTGATGCGCATGCGCTCGGTGGCCGTGGTCGCCCCGGGCGGATCGGTCAGGAACACCAGGCGGGTGGGCATGTCATTGGCCGCCGGCGCCCCGTCCACCTCCGCGCGAAGCACCGCCCCAGCCACGAAGTCAGTCAGCGGGTTATCGTCCGTATCCAGGCCTTCCCAGCGGATCGCGCCTAAGATGTCGCCGTCGATGACATTGTCCGGCACGGCGCCGGCCAGCCGCGCCCGCTGCAAGGCCATGCGGACGTTGTTGACGTTGGAGTTGGTGGTCGCCTGGAACATCTTGATATTGTTGGCCACCGTGTCGGTGACCAGCAGGCGTAATTCTTCGTAGACGCCGCGGGGCGAGGGGTAGTAGGTGGTCAGCGTGACGTTCTCGGCGAGCGCGTACGCCGTGCTGGTCAACACCAGGGCGACCGTGAGGAGCCGTCCCTTGGACCGCTGCCAGAGCTCCTGCGCTCGCCCTGCCAGGCGGGCCCTCGGTGCGTTGCGTTTCGGTCGTGTGCGCGTGCGCGGCATCGCTCCTCCTTTGGTGAACGCAAAAGCCACCGAATAGCTGATTCGGTGGCTCGGCGATCCTTCGGTCGTCCCGCCCGTTCGGCAACCCGGCGATCCCGAAGGACCCGTAGCTTTCCGGCCCCGGATTACTCCCCCGCCCACGTATCTGCTCGGGCGGGGCCCCGCCCGAGTCATGCCGTGGGCGGCGGCGGGTGTGGCGCTTCGTCAGACTGCTTTAAGTATACCTGACGTGGGTGCAATCGAGAAGAACCGCCCTCAGGGCCATGACACGCATAACACGTTACAACAGGGGAAGATACGTCTTCAGCTCGTAGTCGGTCAGCGCGCGGCGGAACTGGTTGTATTCGATCTTCTTGTTCCTGAGGAACGACTGGAACACGTGCTCCCCCAACGCCTTGCGAAGGAACTTGCTGCCCTCGGCCAGCTGAATCGCCTCGCCGAGGCTGCCGGGTAGCTGCGCAATCCCCCGCTTGGCGCGCTCGGCGTCCGAGAGGGCGGTCACATTCTCGTCGGCCTCAGGCTGCAGCGCGTACTTCTTGCTGATCCCTTCGAGGCCGGCCGCCAGGATCACGCTGAATGCGAGATAGGGATTGCACGCCGGATCCGGCGAGCGCAGCTCCACTCGCGTGGCCGATTCCTTCCCCGGCTTGTACATCGGAATCCGCACCAAATCGGCGCGGCTCTGCTGCGCCCACGTCACGTAGACCGGCGCCTCGTAGCCCGGCACCAGCCGCTTGTAGGAGTTGACCCACTGGTTGAGCACCAGGGTCATCTCCGGAGCGTGTTTCAGGATGCCGGCCATGAACTGCTTCGCCGTTTTCGAGAGGTGGCGCGCGTCGTTCGCGTCGTGAAACGCGTTGCGCTCGCCCTGGAACAGCGACATGTTGACGTGCATCCCGGAGCCGTTCTTGTCCGCCAGCGGCTTCGGCATGAAGCTGGCGTAGAGGTTGTTCTTGAAGGCGATCTCCTTGACGACGAGCCGGTAGGTCATCACGTTGTCCGCCATGGTCAGCGCGTCGGTGTACCGGAAGTCGATCTCGTGCTGCGAGGGTGCGGCCTCGTGGTGGGAATATTCGACGCCGATCCCCATCTCCTCCATCGCGAGGATGATGTCGCGCCGCAAGTCCGACGCGGCGTCGAGCGGGGTGAGATCGAAGTAGCCGCCGGCATCGATCGGCACCGGCGCCTCCGCGCTCTTGAAGAAGAAAAACTCAAGCTCCGGCCCCACGTAGAACGTGTAGCCGAGCTTGCTCGCCTGCGCCAGATTGCGGCGCAGCACCTGGCGCGGGTCGCCGTCGAAGGGCTTGCCGCCCGGATAGGTCACCTCGCAGAACATGCGCGCGACCGCGTTCTCCCGGGGCCGCCACGGCAGGATGCAGAAGGTGTTCGGGTCCGGGATCGCAAGCATGTCCGATTCATCGATGCGGGCGAAGCCTTCGATCGCCGAGCCGTCGAAGCCCATCCCTTCCTCGAGCGCCTTCTCGAGCTCGTCGATGGTAATCGCGAAGCTCTTGAGGAACCCCAGGATGTCGGTGAACCAGAGCCGGATGAACCGGACGTCGTGCTCCTTGGCGAGCCGGAGCACGTACTCCTTGTCCTTGCGCAACGGGCGCTTAGAGGCGGGCATGGGTGGACCTCCGTGGGTTGGGCGACCGGGTCACGAGGGCGCAGAACGCCGACGCCACGTGCCGCGCAAGTTCGTGCATCCTCGGAAGATGGTGCGGCGTTTGGGCGCGGATGGCCGTCGGGTCGATGACGCCCTTGAGCGCCGCCAGTTCCGCTTTATTGACGGTGAGCCACGTGCGAATGATCGCCTCAGTGATTTCAACGTGGAACTGAAGCCCATAGGCGTTCGGGCCGAACCGGAACGCCTGGTTCTCGCATAAGGGCGAACTGGCAAGCCGGATGGCACCCCGAGGGATTCCAAACGTATCCCCGTGCCATTGAAATGCTGTCTCGGTCTGGTCAAAGGCCTCAAACAATGGATCGCCATCCGCCCCCCCGGCCCGCCGATCACGATCGCCGGGGCGGGCGGGCTCGCGCATGAGCGGGTGCCAGCCGATTTCTTTCCCGACAGGATTGTTCGTCACCTTCGCCCCGAGCGCCGCAGCCAGAAGCTGCGCGCCGAGGCAGACGCCGAGCACCGGCACCCCGGCGTTCACCGCCCGCCGCAGGAACGCGATCTCCTGCTTGAGGTAGGGATACTGGGCGAGTGCGTAGGCGCTCTGCGGCCCGCCCATGCTGATCACGCCATCCACATCAGCGAGCGCAGGCCACGCCGCCTTCGGATCGGCGACCCGCAGCGTGGCGAGCCGGCAGCCCGACGCTGTCAGCACCGGCTCGAAGGTTCCCAGCGGCTCGTGCGGCACGTGTTGGATGATCAGCAGCTGCGCCATCGCTCACTTCGAGATCAGATCTCAAGCTCAGCTTGAGATCTGATCTCGCCTTTGCTTGAAATTAGAACGGGGCGCCCTGCGGCGCCCCGTTCCGATCGTCCCGCCGGCTGGTCCCAGCCGATTACGCGTCGAAGTACAGGTAGAACTCGTACGGATGCGGCCGCAGACGGACCTTGTCGATCTCCTGCCGCTTGTACTCGATCCAGACGTCGATCACGTCCTTGGTGAAGACGTCGCCCTTCAGGAGGTACGCGTGGTCCTTCTCGAGGGCGTCGAGCGCCTCGGTGAGCGATCCCGGCACCTGCTTGGGCGCGCGGTCGGCCGACATCTCGTAGATGTTCTCATCGACCGGCTGGCCCGGGTCGATCCGGTTCTGGATGCCGTCGAGGCCCGCCATCAGCATCGCCGAGAAGGCGACGTACGGGTTGCACGACGGGTCCGGGGCGCGGAACTCGACCCGCTTGCTCTTCGGGTAGTTGACGTACACCGGAATGCGGCAGATCGCCGACCGGTTCCGGGCCGAGTAGGCCAGGTTGACGGGCGCTTCGTAGCCGGGCACCAACCGTTTGTAGGAGTTGGTCGTTGGGGCCGCGAAGGCCAGGATCGACGCCGCGTGCTTGATCAGCCCGCCGATGTACCACTTGCCGAGCTGGCTGATGTTGGCGTAGCCGTCCTTGCCCCAGAACAGGTTCTCGCCGGACTTGGTAAGGCTCTGGTGGCAGTGCATGCCGGAGCCGTTGTCGCCGAAGAGCGGCTTCGGCATGTAGGTCGCGACCTTGCCGTGCTCCTTCGAGACGTTCTTCACGACGTACTTGAGCATGAGCAGGTGGTCGGCCATCTTCGTGAGCGTCGAGTAGCGCATGTCGATCTCGCACTGGCCGGCCGTGGCCACCTCGTGGTGGTGCTTCTCGACCGGCACGCCGGCCGCGCGGGCCCGGTTCATGATCTCGCTGCGGATGTCCTGCAGCGCGTCGTGCGGCGCCACCGGGAAGTAGCCTTCCTTGTGGCGCGGTTTGTAGCCCAAGTTCGGCTTCTCGTCCTTGCCCGAGTTCCACTCCCCTTCGACGGAGTCGATGTAGTAGAAGGAGGCGTTCTCCGTCGAGTCGAAGCGGATGTCATCGAAGATGAAGAACTCCGGCTCCGGCCCCCAGTAGCTGATGTCGGCGATGCCGGTCTTCTTGACGTACGCCTCGGCCTTGCGCGCGATGAAGCGGGGGTCGCGGCTGTAGGCCTTCTTCGTGAGCGGGTCGTAGATGTCGCACACGAGGCTCAGGGTGGGCTCCTTGCAGATCGGGTCGAGGACCGCGGTGGTCGGATCCGGGAAGAGGTTCATGTCCGATTCCTGGATCTTCTGGAACCCGCGGATCGAGGAGCCGTCGAAGCCAATCCCGTCCACCCAGAGGCCTTCCTTGGCGCTCTGGGGAATGTCCTCGACCGGAATGGAGAAATGCTGCCACAGCCCGGGGAGGTCGTTGAACTTGAGGTCCACGACCGTGATCTTGTGCTGCTTGATGCTCTGCCACACCTTCTTCACCGTATCGTCGGTGTAGGTCGGCTGCAGATACTTATGGTTCGTTTCGGCCCCTGCCGCGGCGGCTCGCCCGCTGCTGCGGGTCCGCGCCGTGCGGCTCGCTGACCGTGATGACGCCGACACCCTGGCCATTGCTCCGACCTCCTGTAGGTTCTAGAACCGGTTGGCTGTGGCGAAACTGAGGTCCCTGGGGGGACGCGAGGTTCCAGTATACGCCTCGGTCTCCGACGGTCAAGCGAAAGCTTCCGCCGGAGCCTGTCCCCGCAGGGTCAGCCGATCGCCACTCCGCTGGTTTCGCCGGTCCGGATCCGCACGCAATCTTTCATGTCCAGCACGAATATCTTGCCGTCCCCAACTTTGCCGGTCCGTCCGCCGCCCACGATCGCCTCGATCGTCGGCTTGACGAACTCTTCGTTCACGGCGATCTCAAGCTTAATCTTCTTCAGAAGGCTGCCCGCTTCCTTGTGGCTGCGGTACACCTCGGCGACGCCCTTCTGGCGGCCGCGTCCCATGACGCTGGACACGGTGACCAGATGGATCTCTTTCTGTTCCAGCTTGCGCAGGACCTCGTCGAGCCGGTCCGGCTGAATAATCGCAACGATATATTTCATGGGCTCTGCTCTCCTCAGTCTAGCAAGGTGTAGCCGGCTTCACGGTGCTGCGTCAGGTCCAACCCGATCCGCTCCTCCTGCTCGCTGACGCGCAATCCCATGATCGCGTCGACGATCTTCAGCAGGACGAACGTCGCCACGAGCGAATAGACGACCGTGACCAGCGTTGCCTTCAGCTGGATCATGAACTGCGCCGGGTTGCCGTAGAAGAGCCCATCCGAGCCGGCCGCGTTGACCGTCTTGGTCGCCCACAGACCGGTCGCCAAGGCCCCCCAGATGCCGCCGATGCCATGGACCCCGAACGCATCCAGAGTATCGTCATAGCCGAACTTCGCCTTCATGACCGCCACCGCGAAGTAGCAGATGAGACTGGCCCCTGCGCCGATCGCGAGCGCCGCCATCGGGTTCACAAACCCCGCCGCCGGCGTGATCGCGACAAGCCCTGCGACCGCCCCGGTGATCATGCCGAGCATCGTCGGCCTCGCGTTGATGACCCAGTCCAGCACGGCCCAGGTCAGCCCGGCCATCGCCGCCGCGATATGCGTCACGACGAAGGCGTTCGCCGCGAGGCCGTTGGCTCCTAAGGCACTCCCGCCGTTAAACCCGAACCAGCCGAACCACAGCATCCCGGCGCCGAGGACCGCGAACGGCAGGTTGTGCGGCGGGGACATGTGCTTCGGATAGCCGACCCGCTTGCCGAGCACGAGCGCGGTCACCAGCGCCGCAATCCCGGCGTTGATGTGCACCACCGTCCCGCCGGCGAAGTCCAAGGCCCCGTCCTTGCGGAGAAACCCCCCCACGCCCCACACCCAGTGCGCGATCGGATCATAGACCAGCGTGGCCCACAGGAGTGAGAAGACGCAGAACGCCGAGAATTTCATCCGCTCGGCAAAGGCGCCGAGGATCAAGCCGGGCGTGATGATCGCGAACATGCACTGGTAGATCATGAAGGCCTGGTGAGGCACCGTCGCGGAGTAGTCCGCGTACGGCTCGAGCCCGACACCCTTCAGGCCCATCCAACTCAAGTTGCCGATCCAACCGTTCACATCCGGCCCGAACGCCAGAGAATACCCCAGCACAACCCACTGCACCGTGATGAGCGCCATCAGCATGAAGCACTGCATCAAGATTGAAAGGATGTTCTTCCGGCGCACCAGCCCGCCGTAGAAGAACGCCAGCCCCGGCGTCATGAAGAGCACGAGTGCTGCGCTGGTCAACACCCATGCCGTATCCCCAGTATCCATGCAACCCCCCTACGTTGCTCCCTCGTTGCACGCAGATCCCTCAGATCGAAGTGCAGAGAGTGTACTGCCGGCGTGTTACGCCTGTATTACGGAAAGGTAAAATCATCCTGGGCATGGAAGCACAACGGAGGACTGAGCCTAAGCCCAGTCCTCCGTTGGGGTAACGTACGAACCGGCCGCTTAGATGGCGCTTTCGCCCCGCTCGCCGGTTCGGATCTTGATCACGTCACGGACATCGGAGACGAAAATCTTGCCATCCCCGACCGCTCCGGTCTTGGCCGAACTGATGATGGCCTTGATGATCTGCTCGACATCACTGTCTCCCACGACGAGCTCCAGCTTCACCTTCGGGAGAAACTCGACCCGGTAGCTCTCGCCCCGCCATTGCTGGATCACGCCCTTTTGCTTGCCGTGGCCCTCGGCTTCGGTGATCGTGATGCCGGGGTAGCCGACCGCTTCGATCGCCTTGCGGACTTCATCCAGCTTCTCCGGCCGGATGATCGCTTCGATCTTTTTCATGGTCGTGCTCCGTGATTTAGGTTGTGACGTGATCGGTTCAGCGTAGGCTTGGCTCATCGATCATTTCCTCGCCGGCTGCGCTGCGCCGACCGCCGACCCCATCGACACCGGGAACGTCTTTCGCGTCACGAAGTCCGGGTACGCCGAGTTGCCGTGCTCGCCGATGTCCAGACCCTCGATCTCTTCCTGAGCCGAGACCCGGATCCCCATTGTCGCCTTCAGGATCCACCACGTCAGGGCCGAGATCGCGAGCGTAAACACCGCCACCGCCCCGATGCCGGTCAGCTGGGCCATCAGCAGCTTGGTGCCGCCGCCGAAGAGCAGCCCGTTGCCTGTCGTGTTCGGCATGAAGGCATCCTGGGCGAACAGCCCCACCGCCAGGGTGCCCCACATGCCGTTCACCAGGTGGACTGACGTTGCGCCGACCGGGTCGTCGATCTTCAGCTTCTGCTCGAAGAAGATGACCGCCAGCACGACCAGCACGCCCGCGATCGCCCCGATGATCAGCGAGCTTTCCACGCTGATGTAGGCGCACGGCGCCGTGACCGCAACCAACCCCGCCAAGAGCCCGTTGAGGGTCATGCCGAGGTCCGGCTTCCCTAACAGCCATGTCGATGTCAGGGTCGCCATGAGGGCGGCCGCAACGCCGGCTGAGTTCGTCGTGATGCAGATCCGCGAGATGGCCTCCGGATCCGCCGCCATCGTGGAGCCCGGGTTAAAGCCGAACCAGCCCAGCCAGAGCACGAAAGTGCCAAGCGTCGCCAGGCTCAGTTCATGACCAGGCGTTGCCCGCACTTCCCCATTCGGGCCGAACTTGCCGATCCGCGGCCCGAGAATCGCGGCACCGGTGAGCGCCGCCCAGCCACCGACCGAGTGCACCACCGTGGAGCCGGCGAAATCCCAGAACCCCAGCTTCGCCAGGAACCCGCCGCCCCAGATCCAGTGGCCGGTCACCGGGTAGATCAGCGTGCCCATGATGCAGGAGAACACGATGAACGAGAAGTACTTGATGCGGCTTCCCACAGCGCCCGACACAATCGTGGCTGCGGTTCCGGCGAACACGAGCTGGAAGAAAAACTTGGCCAGCAGGGGAACCCCGGTCCAGTTGAGCGCGCTATAGACGCCCTTGTAGGCTTCGCCGGTTGCCGGCGAGTTGTCCGCCCCGTGCACACCCCACAAGCCTTGGAGGCCGAACCACGGGTTGCCATCGCCGAACATGATCCCGAATCCGAAAGCCCAGAACACGACCGACGTAACCGCGAACACGACGAAGTTCTTCGAGAGAATGTTCACGCAGTTCTTGGCCGGCTGCATGCCGGCTTCGACCGTCGCGAAACCCAGGTTCATGAAGAACACGAGCATCGCGGTGACGAGCACCCAGATCGTATCTAACGCCACTTTGGGGTCCATGCCCCACCTCCTTGGTTGCGGGAGAAGACACCGGCCACGCCCCGTAGCTGCCGCCTGCTGAGGACAGGCAGCGGCCGATCCGAGGGAGCGGGGCGGAGCGCGGCCGGCGTCATCAAGATCAGAACGGCGCGATCAGCTCGAAGGCGACCGTGTTCTGGTAGTTCTCGAAGCCCTGGTCATGCCGAAACAGCGCGGAATCGGCCGTGTCCAGCCGGTACTCCACGCGGCCGATCAGGTGCTTGTGCAGCTTGTACTCGCCGGTCAGCGTGTAGCTCATGAACTGCGCGTCCGCGATGCCGCTGCCCGTCGGGCTCGTACCGGCCACATTGATTGCGGTGCGCACGCCGTCGTTGTCATTGAAGATCTCCCACCGGCCGGAGATCGCAGCCTGCTCGTTCAGCGCATACCGAGCGTAGGCGGCCAAGCCGTTCCAGGTCGCGTTACCGCCGCCGGTCGCGCTCACCACATCCTCTTCACGGGCGATGTCCGTGTTGAGCTTGAGCGTCAGCGCGTCGGTCGGCTGGTAGGTCGCGACGAGGTCCAGCAGATGCCGCGAGTCGTGCCCGTTGCCGCCCTGCTCGGCGCCGACCATGTACGTGCCGGCAATGGACAGGCCGTCAAGCGGCGTCACCATCGCGCCGAACTCGAGCGTCTTGGCTTTATTGTTGTCGTCCACGACATCCCAGCCATTGCTGATCCCGACGACCGTGCTCAGCATCTCGGTCCACGGGTAGGTCGTGCGCACCCCGGTGTGCGTGAAGGGGATCGCGTATCCGAACAGGAACGAGCGTGAGATGTTCCAGTTGTCCTTCGACTCGATGACCTCGGCTCCGTTCAGCGTGGCGAACTTCCCGACCTTGACGTCCAGGCCGTTGCCGACCGGCGCCAGGTACTCCACATACCCCTCTTGCAGCTCCACCTCGTTGGTGGTGACGCCCAAGCCGGTTGTCACACCACCAACCACCTCGGCATCGGTGCCGAACATGAGCTCAGTCTTGAAGCCCACCGGGCTCTCCGGCGAGACCGCCTTGTCGAGGTTGATCTGGGCATTGTTGATCATGAAGTCGCCGGCGCGCGTGTCGAACACCCGGAACGCGCTGAGCCGGTTGTTGGCTTCATTGAAGTTGTAGCTGTAGATCGTGTCCACGAACCCGCTGATGCCGACCCCGCTCAGCCCGCTCGGCATATTGAGCACGGCATTCCCAGGCTCAGCGCCGGCCGCCGAGGCTTCCTGCAAGGCGACCTTCTCTTCCAGCTTATCCAACCGGGCGCGCAGCACCTGCAGCTCGGCCTTGTCCCCGGCCACGCCGGGGTCATCCGCCCAGACCGGCACAGCGCCTGCGGCCGCCATCGCCATTCCCACCACGACACCGACGTACCCGCGTACTCCTGTGCGCATTGCTCCTCCTCCTGTTGAGCCCCACACTCCCCACAACCGTAGCCTGAGTCTACGCGCGGCCCGTTACGCGCGTATCACGCGGATGTTAAATCGGTGTTACGCGGTGCTGCTCCGGCTGAAGCGGTAGCCGTTCTCGCCGACCGCTTCGATGAAGGACCGGCCTTCGCGTTCCAGCACGCCCTTCAGGTGACGGATGTGCTCTTCCACGAGCCGCAGCCCCCCGGCATCATGCCGGCCCAGCCCTTCCTCCAGCAGCTGCCGCTTCGGCACGACCTGCCCGGCGCGTCCGGCCAGGTACACCAGCAGCGCGTAGTCACGGTACGAGAGCGTCACCGGGCGGTCGCCCAGGAGCACCCGGTACCGCCCGAGATCGATGACGAGGTCCTGAAACCGCAGGAGGGTCGGCTGCTTATCCGTTTCCATCGCACGGACGTCAGCATGGCGGAGCGACGTTACGGGGAGATGACGGGGACGTTAAATCGGGGTAACGCGCGGGACGTTATGGCGCTGGTGCTGCCGGATCGGGGTGCCGGACAATCTCCTTGATCTCGCTGGGATTGAAGGTGACTTCTCCGCCGCCCCACAGCACGATCACCTGGTCTGGGGCTTCGCGAATGAGCTCCCCGGTCAGGCGGTTCCCGTTGGCGAGGTGCAGCGTCACCTGGTTCTTCAGGGGCGCGGTGGAGGCCACGACGTTCAGCACCGGTTTCGGGCGGCGGGGCGTTCGGCTCCGCTTCTCTCCTTCCTTCGGCCTGCCGTCGGCAGGGCTGGGGCCCTCGCTCGCAAAGAAGCGGGCTCTGGATTGTTCGGCGAGATCGAGGACGCGGTCCCGCAGGCCGCCGAAATGTTGCAGCACCGACGGCAGCGCGCTGCCTTCCGGCTGGAGCCGGACATAGAACACGACGCCGAGCAGAATCAGGACCGGAAAGCCGAGCGTCACGATCGGGCTGGGCGGAGGGGCGTACGACCGCTTGCGTACTGCGGCGGCGGCCTTGGAACCCGGGCCGCTGGGCGCCGGCCCTTCATACATGCGAGGTGGTGCCTCTGGTCGTGGCGCGTCCATCGGGGCATCAGCATACCAAATGACCGGGGGTTCGGCAAGTCCTGCGGCCCGCAGCCGGGTGGCTGTTCGTCAGCGCCAGATCGCCCGGGCGAGAAACAGCACCCCGGTCATGCTGATGATCGCGTGGAAGAGCCACGGATACTGCGGAGTGCTGGCGAACGCCGTCACCCGCCGTGGGACCATGCTCCGCCGTCGCTCGTGCTGCCTCGCCATGCGCCGCTCCCGTCTCCGGCGGACAGAAAAACGCCGGGTGCCCCAAGAGGTCGTTCCTCTTTCGGCAACCCGGCGATCCTTGGCCGCTCGTTCGGCAACCCGGCGATCCTGGCAAGGACCCGTGGCTTTGCGTCCTGCGATTACTCGCAGTTTGCTTTTCTCGAGAGATTGTACTTCAACGATACCTGACGCCGCGCGACGGCGTCAAGAGCCCGGACTCAGGAATTTATAGCCCACGTTGCGGACCGTGTCGATGTAGGTCGCCCCGCCGAGCTCGATCTTCGCGCGCAGCCGCCGGATGTGGACATCCACCGTGCGCGTCCCGCCGTAGTAGTCATACCCCCACACCTTGTCGAGCAGCGCCTCGCGGGTGAACGGCTTGCCGGGATGCGTCAGGAGGAAGCGTAACAGCTCGAATTCCTTGTAGGTCAGGTCCACCGGGCTGCCGCCCACGTGCACCTCGTACCGCTCAAAGTCGACGACGAGCCCGCCGTGGGAAAACCCATTGGCGGGCGTGGCGCGATGCAGTTTCCGGAGCAGGAACGTCAGCCGTTCGGCCAGCCGCTTGCCGCTGACCGGCAGCGTGAGGTAATCGTCGCCCGCGCTCATCTCTACGCGCCCGAGCTGCTCCTCCGTCACCAGCAGCACCAGCGGCAGCTCCTTCAGCGGCCGCTCCCGCTTCAGCGCATGGCAGAGCCGCAGGTAGTCGGTCGCGCACCGCTCCAGGTCCACGACGATGACTTCGAGCCGGTCCGGCGGCGCGAACCGCTCATTGAGCGCCTCGGCCGAGCCGGCCATCGTCACGGTCAGACCCCGTTCGAGCAGCTCGGACTTGAGCGGTTTCTTCTTGGCCCCATCATCGGTAATCAGGAGGACGCGGTGCATCAGGTCTGCTCGTAGCGGTTGGTGATCGGCATCCGGCGGTCGCGCCCGAAGGCGCGCGGCGTGATTTTGATGCCGGGCGGCCCCTGCCGGCGCTTATATTCCGACCGGTCCACCATGCGCAGGACCGTCCGGGCGGTGGCCGAGTCCACGTGGTTCTGCCGGAGGATGTCCTGCAAGCTCCGGTGCTCCTCCACATAGGACTTGAGAATCCGGTCCAGGGTGTCGTACGGCGGCAGCGTGTCCTGGTCCCGCTGATGATGGGCCAGCTCCGCCGTCGGCGCCCGGCGCAGCACCGACGCGGGGATCGGGCTGCCGGGGCCGCGCGCGTTCCGGAAGCGGGCCAGCCGGTAGACCAGCGTCTTCGGCACGTCCTTGATGACGGCGAATCCGCCCGCCATGTCGCCGTAGAGCGTGGTATAGCCGGTCGCCATCTCACTCTTGTTGCCGGTCGTCACCACAAGCCAGCCGAACTTGTTGGACAGCGCCATGAGCAGCGTCCCGCGGATCCTGGCCTGCAGGTTCTGCTCGGTGAGATCCGCTGCCCGGTCCCCGAAGAGCGGTTTCAGCGTGCTCAAATAGGCCCGGAAGGCCGGTTCGATGGGCAGCTCCAGGACTTCGAGTCCCAGCGCCACGGCCATCCGGCGGGCGTCCGATTGCGTCGCCTTCGATGAGAACCGCGACGGCATGACGGCCGCCACCACATGCGCCGCCCCGAGCGCGTCCGCCGCCAGGCATGCGGTCAGCGCGGAATCCACGCCGCCGGAGAGCCCGAGCACGACCGTCGAAAAGCCGTTCTTCCGCACGTAGTCCCGCAGACCGAGCGTGAGCGCCTCGTACACTTCCTCGGTCGGCGGCAGCGCCGGCGTCGCGCGCGGCGCAAGCCGCGGCCGCTCAGGCCCGTGCGCGGCAAGCCGCACGCGGGCCCTGGGCCGCCGTCGGGGCCGGCCGAGCGCCTCGTCCGTCAGATCGGTCACGAGGAAATCTTCCTGGAATTGGGAGGCCTGCCCGATCAAGCGGCCGTCACGGCCGAGCACCAGGCTCGCGCCATCGAACACCAGCTCATCCTGGCCGCCGACCAGGTTGCAGTAGGCCAGCGCCAGGCGATCCGTCCTGGCGCGCGCGCTGAAGAGCGTCTTCCGCTCCTCGCCTTTCTGCGCGTGGTAGGGGCTGGCGGAAATGTTGGCCACCAATTGTGCGCCGGCCGCGGCCAACTGGGCGCACGGGCCGTCTGCCCAGAGGTCCTCGCAGATCGTCACCCCCACTGCGACCCCGCCCACCTCGAGCAGCAACGGCCCGTCCCCTGGCGTGAAATAGCGTTTCTCATCGAAGACCCCGTAATTCGGCAGGTGCTGCTTCCGGTAGGTGGCGACATGGCGCCCGCCGGCCAGCACTGCGGCGGCGTTATAGAGTCGGCCGTCGCGGTCCCGATCCACGAAGCCGACCAGGGCCACCACCTGGCGTGCCGAGCGCGCCAGTTGCCCCAGCGCCGCACGATTGGCCGCGATGAAGCTCGGCTTGAGCAGCAGGTCCTCCGGCGGGTATCCGGTCACCGCCAGCTCCGGCACCAGCACGAGATCGGCCCGCCAGGCGTCAGCCTGCCGGATCGCCCCCTCGATCCGTGAGCGGTTGCCGGCCAGGTCGCCGACGGTCATATTCAGTTGAGCCAAGGCAAGGCGTAATTGGGCCATTTTATAGGAGAGATTATAGCACGAAGCCCCTGCCCAGAGGGGCGGCAGGAGGGTCCGAAGGTTTAGGGGAGGCGGTCGGTGTCTTCGAGCCGGAACGTGATCGGCACTTCCACCCAGAACGCCACTGGGGTCTGCCAGCGCCTGGCTGGACGGAACATCCAGCCGCGGACCGCGCGGACCGCCGCATCATCCAGGAGCTGGTGGCCGGACGAGACCAGCACGTTGACCGCCCCGCAGCGTCCGGTGGGCAGCACTTCAAGCTCGAGGTGAACCGTCCCTTCATGGCCGCGCTCGCGCGCCCGCTCAGGGTAGGCTGGGGCAGGGTTGCGGAGGTAGCCTGGTGCGGTCTTCGATCGGGCGCCGCGGTGCTCTTCGCTGATGACGGTGTGGCCTGCGGGCGGCTGCGGCGGCGCCTGGGAGACCTCGGGGGCAGGCGCAGCGGGGGGTGGCGGCGCGGCTTGGACCGGCGCCTGTGCCTGGACCATCGCCTGGGGCGGCGCCACCATGTAGAGCTCGATGCTGGATTCGCCGCGCTCCACGTCGAATTGCGGCGGCTGGGTCATGCTGGGGACGCCGATCAGCACCGCTGCGTGCACACCAAGCGAGAGCGCCAGCGCCAGCCGGAACGTCGGGGTCATCGCGCTGCCCCGTCAGCCGGCGCGGTCTGGAACGACACCCGCTGGATCCCGGCCTGCCGCGCCGTATCGAGGACTTCCACGACCGCGGCGTGGCGCGCGGCCCGATCCGCATTGATGATGACGAGTGCCTCGGGTTGGCGCGCACGGGCCTCGCGGAACGCCGTCCCCAAGCTCTCGATCGTCACAGAACGCTGGTTCAGGAACAGGGCCCCCTCGGCGGTCACCGAAACGGTCTGCGCCTCATCCTTGGAGACGTCCGAAGTGGCGGCGGCCGGCAGATCGACGAGGATACCCTCCCGCGCGCTCATGGAAAACACTCCATAGATGAAGAAGACGAGCAGCAAGAAGAACATGTCGATCAGCGGCACCATTTCGACTCTGGGCCGGCGGGCCGCTGGAAACGCCTTGACCTGCATGGGACCCTCGCTCCGTCAGGCTTTGCGGGGCTGCGTGACGTTGGACGACCGCAGCGCCCAGGTGATGCCGAGCAGATACAGCGTGTAGGCGGTCACTTCCAGTAGCGAGGGGTTGCCGTTGTACCCGAAGAGCGCTTTCAGGAACGACCCCACGCCCGCTTTTTCATTCAGAACGTGGTTGATGTCCCACACGTGCTCGATGATGGGGGGCAGCCACCCGACCTCTTCCAGCTCATGGATGCCGTACGCCAGGAGCCCGGCCGCGACGAAGAGCAGGAGCACGCCGGTCGTACGGAACAGCGCCTTCAGCGGCACCTGTTTCCCCCACACGAAGATCCCGGCCGTCACCAGCACCGCAAGGCCCGCACCCGCGAGTCCGCCGGCCAGCGATACCGTGCCCGAGCTTTGCATGGCTACGGCCTGTAAAAACAGCGCCGTCTCAGCCCCCTCGCGGAACACCGCAAGGAACGGGAGCAGCATGATCGCCGGCAGTTCCTGGTGCGTGACGGCGCCCTCGATCTTCTCTTCCAGCTCCGGACGGATGCGCCGGCCTTGCCGGTCCATCCAGAAAATCATCCAGGTCAGCACCCCGCACGCGGCGAGCGAGATCGTGCCTTCAAGGATTTCCTGCCACCGGCCCTGCGCACTGTCGGTGAGGCCGGCGAGCGCCCACCATGCCGCCGCACTCGCCACAATCGCCAGGGCGGTGCTCGCCCACACATGAGGGGCGTAGCGCATCGCCCGCAACCGGGAGAGCATCGCCAGGATGATCCCGACGATCAGCCCGGCTTCCAGCGTCTCCCGGAACACGATGACGAAGGCGGCGAACACGGTGCTGCTCTCCATCGCTCCTCCTACCGGGCGGCAGGGCGAAGGGCAGGCTCTTGCCGGCCTCCGCCTGTCCGCTCTTTGCCCTTCTGATAGACGATCTCGAAATTCGTCGCGTAGGTCGAGATGCGCCCGGCGGCCGCCTCCACCTTCGCGCAGAACACGTTATACGCGACGACGGTCGGGATCGCGATGGCAAGCCCAGCGACCGTGGTGATCACCGCTTCCGCGATGCCGGCCGAGACGATGCGCGGGTCCGGGATCCGTCCCTCCAGCGCCCCGAAGGCGCTCAGGATCCCGGTCACGGTCCCGAAGATCCCAAGCAGCGGCGCGACCGTAATGATGGTGTCGAGCGTCCCGAGCGACCGCTTCATGCGCGCCAGCTCCGCCTGCACCGCCACCTCGAGCGCACCCTGCAGCGAGAAATGGTGATGGCTCAGCCCATTGCTGAGGATGCGCGCGACAGGATCGCGCGAGTCTTTGGCGCCTGCCGCCGCCTCATCAAGGAGCCCCCGCTCAGCGAGATGCAGCAGGCGGTGGATGAGCCCGTCATTCTGCGCTCCACGCTCGCTAATCCAAAAGATCGTCCGCTCGATGACCGCGGCCAGCGCGACAATCGAACACAGGAGCAGCGGCCACATCACCGGCCCGCCTTTCAAAAACCATGTGATCATCCGCTCCTCCGTTGGTGGCTTAGAAACTCACGCCGACGCGGACGCCGCCGTAGATGTTCCGCTCGGCCGCCGGGTCGATGCCGTCGCCGCGGATCCGGGCGTAGTAGCGTTCGTCGAACACATTGTTGACCCCGCCGAGCAATGTGAGGTACGGCTTCCAGAGTTGCAGCTCGGCCGTCAGGTCCCACACCTTGTAGGAGGGCACCGTGCGGTTGGCCGTGCTGGCATCATCGGCGAAGTGGTCATCCACGAACGTGCTGCTCAACGTGACCTTCGCGAAGTCCCTGACTGCGTACTGGGTGCCGACGCGCAGCGTGTACTGCGGCGCGTACTGCGGGGTCCTGCCATCGCTCGGTCCTTCGACAAACGTCGCGTCCAACAGCAGCAGGTTCACGTAGGGCTGCAGGGACCCGAAGCGTTGCCGCGCACTGGTCCCGTGCGCCTGGTCCCAGGCTGCCATGAGGTCGCCGTTGACGGACAGCTCGATGCCCTGATGGAGCGCATCGCCGACGTTTTCAATGGTATTGCCGGACGTCCCAATCTGGTCCTCGAAGCGCATCAGGAAGTAGCTCACGTCCCATGCCAGGGCCTCGCTGGGCCGGCCGCGCACGCCGGCGTCGAAGGTCCAGCTCTTGCCCTCCTCTAGGTCGTTGTTGATCACTTGTGTCCCGCCCGTGGGCACGGCCTGGGTAAAGATTTTCGGCCGGTAACTCTGCGAGAGATTGCCGTAGGCGGTCACGGACGGCGTCAGTTCGTAGCCAGCCCCCACCCCGAAGAGCGGCACGAAATCAAACTCGTCCGCCGTCGCCAGCATCGTACCTGCGGCGGCCTTATCCGCGTTCACCGTCTCGTCCACCTGTTGCCAGATGTGTTCGAGGCGCACCCCCGGAGTCACAAACAGGCCGCCCACGCGGAACAGGTGCTCGGCGAAGACCGAGAGGTACTGCATCTCCCGGTCGCTCTTGTTGCGAAGCGCCCCGCTGTCGGCAGCCGCGCTCGTTCCCCGTTGATCTTCCCGGGGTGAATCCGAGAAATACGCGAGGACCCCTGCCGTCACGGCCTGCCCGTCCTGGCCGAACGCGTCATAGGTATGCCGGACGCGCGGCTCGACGCCGAAGGTATAGAAATCCTGCTGCTCGATCGTGTTGGTGCCGGCCGCCGCTCCGGTTGGGGCGGTGCCAAACCCTCCGCCACGCTGGCGCTTGCTGTAGCGGCGGTAGTGGCCCCCGAACGTCTTGACGTCAAGCCGACTCGCCTCGTCCAGGTCCCGCTCGTAGCGCAGCGTACCGTAGTACCGTTCGAGCCGGAAGCGGTCGTTGAACAACGTGGTCTGGTCGCGTCCCTCGCTGTCGGCCATCGCCTTGGTCAGGCCCCCGGGCTCGCCGTGCTCCTCGTGGTACTCGTCGTACGTCAGCGTCCAGCGTGAATCCGTCGTTTGTCCCAACGTCGTCGTGAGCCCGCCGCCCAGGACTTCGAAGTCGCTGTTGCTCTCGCGGAAGCCGTTCGCTTCGCGCTCATGGACATAGCCGCGGTAGCCGAATGGCTCCACACCCCCGCTCAGGTTCGTGTAGGTGGAGAAGAGCCCGTACGACCCGACGGTGTTCTCGCTGTAAGCGCTGAACGGCGTGTCCATGTCCGGACCCTTCGTGATGAAGTTCAGCGCGCCACCCGGCTGCGGGCCGTACATGAGCGCTGCCCCCCCGTGGACGAACTCGATCCGGTCGACGCTCTGGAGCGGCGGAACGTAGTAGGCTTCCGGATACCCGAACATGTCCGCATGGATCGGAATCCCGTCCTTCAAGACCTGCGTGAACTGCGCCCGGTGCGGATCAAGCCCGCGGTATCCGACGCTGAACAGCGGCGTCGCTTCCTCACTCAGCAGCAGCCCCGGCGTCTGCGCCAGCACCTGGCGGAAGTTGTTATTCACGACCGCCGGCCGCTCCTGCAGGTCGATGACGGTGGTCTTCTTTCCCGCATTGATCGTCGTCCCGCTCACATCGGCGAGGAACGGGCCCTCATCCGCCGGCGCGGTGACCGTCACTTCCTCCATCTGGTACGCGCCCTGCCCGATCTTCCTCTCTTCGGCCCAGCCAAGCCCGGTTCCGCAGCTTGCGGCGCCGAGCACCGCGGCGATGAGCACTCCAACCTGTCGTCGTTCCATCACACTCCTGTCGCGGCGATGCGGCCGCTCGCTGGCCAAACGCCTCCCCGCGTACGGGGTCGGGCGGCAGAGCTATGGGTGGGCGTCCGACGGTGCCTGGGCCTGTGATCCGGCCAGGTCGTGGGATGGCGCAATGCGGATCTTCTCGGAGGTTTCGATCTGAACCACGCGCGCGTCGTGGACGGTCACCTGCACCGTCCCATAGCGGATCGAACCGATCGCCCGGGCGATCTGCTGCAGCACGGTCTGCGACAGCCCGCTGGCCGGCATCTTATGCGACGATCTCTTCGACGTGCAGCGGGGGCGCCGTGTGCCGGCCGTAGCGCCGGCGCTCCGTCTTGCGGCAAGTGCGGCAGAGGCCGTACAGCTTATGGGTGTGCGAGATGAGCTCGTAGCCGTAGCGCTTCACGACCTCTTGCTGGAGCACCTCGACCTGCGGCTCCTGGAACTCGATGATCTCCCCGCATTGGATGCACATGAGGTGGTCGTGGTGGGCCTTCGCGAAGGTGACCTCGTAGTTCGGCGCGCCATAGCGGAAATCGTGCTTCTCCACGACCCCGACATCTTGCAAGAGCGCGAGCGTCCGGTAGACCGTCGCGCGGGCCACCGTTGAATCCGCCTTCCGGACATCCTTCACGAGCTCCTCCGCGGTGAAGTGGAGGAACGCGACCGCCCGGCGCATGATGAGGCGCCGCTCTGCGGTCATCCGGATGTTGGAACGGGCCAACAGCTCTTCCACCTGCCCGAACCGCTCCTCAAGTTTCGGCATCACCGCTCCTTTTGATACTTGGTCTCATTATAGCCCCTAAAATTAATGAGACTTTGTCTCAGTATATGGACTAAATTAAATGAGACCAAGTCTCATATAACAGCCTTAAAGAAGACGAGCGTTTAGCTCGTTAAAAGCTATTCTAGGACAAAACGGGCTGGACTGTCAAGCCGATAATTCGGCCGGTCCTACTCGCTCACGGCCTCGACGCTGACGATCTCCGGCACTTCGGCGCGGATGGCGCGCTCGATCCCCTGCTTCAGCGTCATCATGGAGGAGGGGCAGCCGGCGCAGGAGCCGACCAGGCGGAGCTTGACGATGCCGTCGGCTACGTCAACCAGCTCGATATCCCCGCCGTCCATCTGGACCGCCGGGCGGATGCGATTCACGACCTTCTCAACACGGTCTCTCATGGAAGCCTCCCCGGTGTGTTCACAGCGTCAATCATAGCATACCGCTTGTGGACGGGTCAACGAGAGCCGGGAGGCCTACGCTGCCCGGACCGGACGACGGGAGCCCAGCGCGGCTTTGACGGTCTGCCCGATGGCGGCCGGGCTTTCGACAATCGTGACGCCGGCAGCTTTAAGGACGGCGAACTTCTCGGCCGCGGTCCCCTTCCCTCCGGCGATGATCGCGCCGGCATGGCCCATCCGCTTCTCTTTCGGCGCCATGCGCCCGGCCACGAAAGCGAAGACCGGCTTCCTGACATGCGCTTTGATGTACGCTGCCGCTTCTTCCTCTTCAGTGCCGCCGATTTCCCCGATCAGCACGATCGCCTCGGTCCCAGGATCCTGCTCGAAGAGCGGCAGGAGCTCCGTGAACCCGGAGCCGATGACCGGATCGCCGCCGATCCCGATGCAGGTGGATTGGCCGAGCCCGGCCTCGGTCAACTGGTAGACCGCGTCATAGGTCAGCGTGCCGCTGCGGGAGAGCACCGCGACCGCCCCGGGCCGGTGGATGTAGCCCGGCATGATGCCCATCTTGCACGTCCCCGGCGTGATGATCCCGGGGCAGTTGGGGCCGATCAGGCGGATCCCGCTGCCCTCGATGCGCTGCCGCACCCGGATCATGTCGAGCGTGGGAATCCCCTCGGTGATCACCACGATGAGCGGCAGCTTGGCATCGGCCGCCTCAAGGATCGCAGGGTAGGCGAACTTGGCGGGGACAAAAATTACGGTCGCGTTGGCACCCGTCGTCTTTACCGCGTCAACCACTGCGTTGAAGACCGGGACCCCGTGGATCTGGGTCCCGCCCTTGCCCGGGGTCACGCCGCCGACGACCTGCGTCTTGTACTCGAGCATCTTCTCGGTGTGGAAGGCACCGGCCTGGCCGGTGATGCCCTGCACGAGCACGCGGGTGTCCTTGCCGACGAGGATGCTCATCGATTCGCGACCTCCACGACCTTGCGGGCCGCGTCGGAGAGCTCATCCACGCTGATCAGATTGAGCCGCGCAGCACCGGCGAGGAGTGCGCGCCCTTCCTTCACGTTCGTGCCTTGCAGCCGCACGACGATCGGCACCTTCACGTCGAGCTGCTGCGTCGCCTTGAGCAGCCCCTCGGCGATCCAGTCGCAGCGCATGATGCCCCCGAAGATGTTGACGAGCACCGCCGTCACGCGCGCGTCCGACAGGATGATGGAGAAGGCGTTCGTCACCTGCTCGACGTTGGCGCCGCCGCCCACGTCGAGAAAATTGGCCGGCGAGCCGCCGGAGAGCTTGATGATGTCGTTCGTCGCCATGGCCAGGCCGGCCCCGTTCACCAGGCAGCCGATGTTGCCGTCGAGACCCACATAGGAGATCCCGATCTTGCTGGCCTTGAGCTCGAGCGGATGCTCCTGGCTCTCGTCCCTGAGGGCGGCCAGCGCCGCATGGCGGAACAGCGCGTTGTCGTCGATGAGGATCTTCGCGTCGAGCGGCAGCACCCGCCCGCCCTCGGTGAGCACGAGCGGGTTGATCTCGATGAGCGAGGCGTCATTGGCGGTGTAGAGCGTCCAGAGCCCTTTGACGATCCGGGTGACCGCCTCGGCCGCAGCACCCGAGACGCCGAAGGTCCTCGCGATCCGTCCGCACGCCGCGTCGGAGAGCTCCTGCCCCAGCTCGACCGGCTCGCGCACGACCGCCGAGGGCTCCGAGGCGGCGACCTCCTCGATGTCCATGCCGCCGCGCCGGCTCGCGAGCACCACAAACCGCGCGTGGAACCGGTCCAGGGTGATTGCCAGGTACCATTCCTGCGCGACCGCGATGCGCTCATCGAGCAAGACCGTCGTCACCGGCAGCCCATCCGGACCGGTCTGTTTCGTGACGAGCCGCTTGCCGAGGATCCCGGCCGCATGGCGGGCCGCCTCCTCAGGGCTCTTCGCGGTCAGCACGCCGCCGGCCTTGCCTCGTCCGCCGGCGTGGATCTGCGCTTTGACGTTGCAGGCGAACGCGGCGTCGCCGCCGCCTGCCTGCGCCGCGCCCCCGCCTGCTGCGCTGCGCACAGCGCGGGCAGGCGGCGCGGCAGGCAGGCACTGGCGCCTCAGCGCATCGAACGCGGCCCGGGCTTCGTCAGGCGTTGTCGCGATGATGCCGCGCGACACCGGAATGCCGGCGGTGGCCAGGAGCTGTTTGGCCTGGTATTCGTGCAGCTTCATGAGGACGGGGGTTACCGGGACGCGCCGACAGAGGCGCGCTGCTTAAGCGGGACGAACTTGAGATCGCGCGGCCCGACGAAGAGCGAGAGCGGCCGGATCAGCCGGTTGTTGGCCCACTGTTCGAGGATGTGCGCGGACCAGCCGGCCATCCGGGCCGCAGCGAACAGCGTCGTGAACAGCTCCGTCGGGATCTTCAGGTAGTGCAGCAGCGATGCTGAGTAGAAATCCACGTTGATGTAGAGCTTCTTAGCGTTCCACACCGCCTCCTGCAGCCGCTCGGAGATCGAGAACCACGCGGTCTCCTTCGTGGACTCGCCGAGGCGCTGCGCGATGGCTTTGAGGTGCTTCGCGCGGGGGTCCGGCCCTTTGTAGACCCGGTGCCCAAACCCCATGAACCGCTTGTGGTCGGCCAGGGTCCGCTGCACGTAGGCGTCCACCTGCGCCGGCGTGCCGATCTCCTTCAGCATCTCCATGGCTTTGCGGTTCGCCGCGCCGTGGAGCGGGCCCTTCAGCGCGCCGATCGCGGCGGCCACGGCCGAGTAATAGTCCGCCTTGGTGCTGGTCACCGAGCGCGCCACGAAGGTGGAGGCGTTGAAGCCATGGTCGGCGAGGAGGACAAAATAGGCGTCGAGCGCTTCGGCCTCAACGCGGCTCGGCTCGCGGCCATGCAGCATATAGAGAAAGTTGGCGGCATGGCTTAAGCCCGCCTTGGGCGCGATCGGCTCCTGGCCGGCGCTGCGCCGCGCGATGGCACTGATGATCGTAACGGTCTTGGCAATCGTCCGCACCCCTTTGGCCGCGATCGCTTCCAGCGACTCGTCCTCCGCCTTCGGGTCGTACAGCCCGAGCGCCGACACCGCCGTGCGGAGCGCGGCCATGGGGTCCGCCTGGCGGGGAAAGCTTTGCAGGAGGGCCAGGAGCTCCGGCTCGAGCGGACGCTCCTGTTCGAGCCTCGCGGTCCACGCGGTCAGCTGCGCGCGATCGGGCAGCGCGTTGTAGAAGAGGAGGTGGGCGACTTCTTCGTAGCTCGCGCGGCCGACAAGCTCATCGATCGGATAGCCCCGGTAGATCAGCTGGCACTGCTGCCCGTCAACGTCGGAGATGGCGGTCTCGTCGGCGATGACGCCGTCGAGGCCTTTCTGGATCGGCGTGGCCGGCTGCGGGGAGGTCATCGTTGCCTGCGGGCCTACGCCCGGACTCCTTGGGGGCCGGCCTGCAGCTTCGCGAGACCGGCGATGCCGTCCTGGACCTGCTTCGCCGACGCCGTGAGCGCTGCGTGCTCCTCCGGCGTGAGCGGGATCTCCACGATCTTCTCGATCCCGCCACTGCCGAGCTGGGCCGGCACGCCGATCGCGACATCGCGCAGGCCGTACTCGCCCTCGAGCCACGCGCACACGGGCAGCACCGCGTGGGTGTTCCGGAGGATCGCAGACGCCATCTCCACCGCCCCGCTCGCCGGAGCGTAGAAGGCGCTGCCCTGCTTCAGCAGCGAGACGATCTCCGCGCCGCCGTTCTTGGTCCGCTCGATGAGCTTCGCGATCTCCTCCGCGGGCAGCAACGACGACAGCGGCTTTCCTTTCACGGTGATTGAGCCGGTGATCGACACCATCAGGTCGCCGTGCGAGCCGAGCACCATCGCGCGCACGTCCGTGGCCGGCACGTCCAGCCGCTCGGCGACGAAGGCGCGGAGCCTCGCGCTGTCAAGCGCCCCGGCCATGCCCAGGACGCGCGGTTTCGGCAATCCGCTCCGCTTGAGGGCCAGCGCCACCATGAGATCGAGCGGATTGGTCACGATCAACAGGACCGCCTCGGGGACGGTGCGGGCGACCTGCTCGGCGATGGGGCCGACGATGTTCACGTTCGCCGCCAGGAGGTCATCGCGGGACATGCCGGGCTTGCGGGCCAGGCCTGCTGTCACGATGACCAGGCGGCTGCCGGCCATCGCGCCGAAATCGGTGGTGCCGCGGACCGTGCCGGGAAACCCTTCGACCGGTGCGGCCTGGCGCATGTCGAGCGCCTTGCCCTGCGCCAAGCCCTCGACGACATCGATGAGGGTCACATCGGCGAGGCCCTTGAGCGCCAGCAGATGCGCAGTCGTCGCGCCGACCTGGCCGGCGCCGACGACGGTGACATGCGGGAGGCTCATGCGTCCGTGCTCGTGGCTATCTTGAAGGGCAACGGTAAGTTAGCGACTGAAGAGCCGAAGGCCGAGCCCGATGATCCACGCGCCGGCCAGCGCCCACACCAGGCCCACCGCGCCTGCGGTGAGCCAGCGGATGCCGAGTGCCAAGCCGGAAAAACCGCCGAGGAACCAGTCGTCCCATCCGGTCTCGATCGGCAGGGTCGTCATGCGGTGGTGCCGCCGTCGCGCTTTCTGAAGCGCTCCCTGGGTGACCACCCATCCCACCCCGACGGCCAGGACACCCATCAGCACGACCGTAGCGCTCATGACAGCGTGTCCCATGACGGATAGCCCAGTCTAGCAGAGGGTTCCAGGAGCGTCAAACACTTTGCCCCCTTGCCGTTGGCGCAGCCGATCAGGCATACTTCATCTGGTACAAGTCCTGGCGATAAAGCCACACCCGGAGTAATCCGGGGCCGGAAAGCTACGGGTCCTCGTGAAGGATGGCCGGGCTGCCGAACCAGCGCAGCAGAGGACCGCCGAGCCGCCGAACCAGAGCAGGAGGTCGGCGGTTATATCTTTTTTGGAGGGCTTGCGATGGAACGGATGCGAAGACGCCCGAGCGGGTTTCTGCTCGTGACCGGCTTGATGGTGCTCACCGGACTCCTGACGTTGACGAGCCTCGGGCTGACCCGCTCGCTCACCGATCTGCGAAGCGCCAATGTCATGATCGACCAAACGCAGGCCTTCCAGCTGGCTGAAGGTGGCGTCGACGTGGCGATCCGAGAGCTCAGTCTCGCAATCCCCTCCGCCATCGATACCATACTGCGCGGAGCGGACAACACCCCCAACACCACTGATGACGGCCGACTCGCTCTCGTCACGACCCCGCTCGGGTCCTATACCATCACCGTCACCGACAACACGGATGGCGACAATAACCTGTTCTTGGATGCCGACGGGATTGTCATCGTGCGATCCCGTGGGGATGTGGGTGGGCTGCAGCCGGTGACAATCTCCGCGACCCTCGATCTGCCGGGCAATCCCTTCCAGAACGCGCTGATGGCCTGCGCGGTCCGTTTTCAGGACAACGCACGCCTGGGCAACTCATTCGATACCGACTTGCCGGTCCTGCTGAATTTTTCCCTCGAAACGGAGTTGAGTAACCGGATGTACGCGACAGACCTCTACTTCACAAGCAACCCCGGCTCATGCAACCACTGCAGCAACCCCATCGTCTACCCGAACGCGCCAACCATCCACGGCGGTCAGAATCCGCTCCAAGCGAGAGCCAAGAATTCGCTGCTGGACCTTCGTCCGTACTACGATGTGGCGATCGAGCAGTGTGTGGCAGAGAACCCTGCTGCGCCGGGCCGGCTCGCGGCGTGTACCAACGGCACGGCAAACTCCGTGCACCACATCACGGCGGACACGATGCTGAACAACACCACGATCAACGGCATCATCTATGTCGAACGGGGCGTCAACCTTGACCTCCAGGGCAACGTGCAGATTAACGGCACGATCGTCCACGAGGGCTACAACCACCAGGGGGCGTTGGCCAGCTCCCCTGCCCAGGCGCTTAATTTTGGGCGAATCAAGCTGTTGACCGGGGCACATCTCACGATCGACAGCACGACCGGGGCACCGTTCGCTCCGGGCGTCGCGATGGTCAGCGGCGCCATCTTCCGGACGTCCAGCGCGACGACCACAGACGTCACGGGATACATGATGGTGGGTGGGGGTGGGCCGGAGCTCGGTTACAGTCCTGAATCCCGGTTCTTGGGCTCCGGGCAGGTCTCCGGCGGCATTCTCACTTCGTACGGGTTGTCGTATCAGCTCGCGAGCGGGCCGGGCACGGAAGGGCCGGCAAGGATCGCGGCGGCCGGCGGCGGGTTCGGCCCGATTAACTGGGCGGTCGCCCCTGGTGTGGACTGGAACGGGTTCAACGAAATGGACGACGACGGGGTTGGTGACAACATCGAACTGTTGTTTGTTCCCCCGAGCCAGCAGCCGCCAGGGTTCGGCGGCGGCACGCAAGTGCTGGAGTGGCACGTCGAATAAGCCAGCCTCGCCCCATTCCCTTCCTTGACAGTACGGTGTTCTCTTTGGTGTAATACCCGCATGTCCGCAAAGGAGGACCTCATGCAGAAAGTGGGTCTCATCATCTTGAGCGTCTGCCTGTCCTCGGGTGGCCTGGCAGGAGCCTCTTGGGCTGAGCCCCCGCCGCCAGCCGACGAGGACGTGGACCTTCCCACGGTACAACGGACGTTGCAGGGTGAAGTGCTTGATCCAGGCGCCTTTTTGAGAGACGGGCGCCGTGGCCCTGAGCAGATCGACCAGACGTATGAGGCGGTGGATGGCGGTCAAACGCTTGCCCTCCTGGAGGACCGTACAGGGATCCTGTACCTGCTGTTGGCGGACAGTCCTGGAGAGGATCCCAGCGGGCTGGTGTACGACCACGTGAATCAGAAGGTGGCGGTGACCGGCCGCGTGTATGAGCGCGGCGGACTCCGCGGCATCGTTGCGGCATTGGTCGAGCCGGTCGAAACGCCGGATGCCGCCCCCGCGCCCACCGACCCGTAAGTCCGTCCCTACCGAAGCCGCGTCACCGTCACGCGCCGTAGCAGCCTCAATACGTCCGCCCGTCGGCACAGGTCCGTCCCCGGGCTCCTGGCGGCCGCCGTGCCGCACGCCACCCCCAGGCGGAACGCTTGGGTGAGGCTGCGGCGCCTGACCCATCCGACTAATATGCCCGCCACCATCGCATCCCCTGCGCCGACCGCGGACTGCGCCTGGACAACCGGCGGCTTCGCGAACCACACGCCCGCCGGTTCCCGGCTTCCCAGCAGCGCCCCGTCTGCGCCAAGCGAGAGCACGACGATCCGCGGCCCCTGGTCGAGAAGCGCCTGAAGGCCGTGCACCAGCTCGGCCCGGCCTGACAGCCGTCGGCCAAGCACTTCCTCAGCCTCCTGGCGGTTCGGCTTGATCAGCCAGGGGCGCGCCCTGATCCCCTGCGCGAGCGCCGCCCCCGAGGCGTCCAGCACCGTGCTGATACCGAGGGGGTTGAGCGAGGTGATCCAGGTCCGGTAGATTGACGCAGGCGGCCCGGGCGGGAGGCTGCCGCAGAGTGCGACATGGCTTGGACGCGGCCGCGCACTCACGAGCCGCCGGTACAGCATCCGAAGCGGCCGGGGGCCGACCGTGGGGCCCGGCGTGTTGAGCTCCGTGAGGGCCTGCGGGCGGCGCGTCCGGATCTTGTAGTTGTTCCTCGTCGTCCCTGGAATCGCGACAGCGGATTGCGGGATGCCCAGCCGGTCGAGCAGCGTCTTCAGGATGTGCCCATCGCCGCCGCCGATCAGCGTATAGGCCCGTGTCGCGACGCGCAGCTCGTGCGCGACGCGCGACACGTTGATGCCCTTCCCGCCGGGATAGCGGGCGAACGCCGCGGCGCGGTTGAGCGCGCCGAGCGTGAGCGCCGGCAGCTCGATCCATTCATCGAGCGACGGGTTCAGCGTGACGGTGGCGATCATCGCAGCGCCGCGGCCCGCGCATACACGTCCGCATACGCGCGGGCCGAACGGGTCCACGAGAAATCCTGCGCCATGCCGGCGGCCATGAGCCGCGCCCACTGCGCTCGGTCCTCGAAGACCTCCGACGCGCGCCGGATCGCGGCAACCACGGTCCCGACCGACAGCGGCTCAAACACAAACCCGGTGGCGCCGGGCTGCCCCGCGTCGATCACCGTGTCGGCGAGCCCGCCCACCCGGTGCACGATGGGCACCGTGCCGTAGCGCATGCTGTACATCTGGTTCAACCCGCACGGCTCGAAGCGCGAGGGCATGAGGAACGCGTCCGCTCCGGCCTCGATCTGATGCGCCAGGGCGTTGTCGAACGCCAGGACCGCCGCAAGCTGCCCGGGGTGCGCCTTCGCCGCGGCCGCAAGCGTATCGTGAAATGCCGGCTCGCCGGTCCCGAGGATCACGAGCTGCACCGGCAGCGCCAAGAGCGGCTTCATGGCGCTGAGCAGGGTGTCGATCCCCTTCTGTTCCGCGAGCCGCTGAATCATTCCGATCAGCAGATGCGGCCGGTCCGCGAGCCCCAGCCGCCGCCGCAGCGCCTGCGTGCACTTCGCCTTGCCGAACCGGTCGTCTGCGGTGTAGCGGGCCGGCAGGTGCGGGTCGGTCCCCGGGTTCCACTCCTCAAGATCGATCCCGTTCAGGATGCCGACGAGCCGCTCGCGCCGCGCGCGCAGCACGCCGTCCAGGCCGCATCCGAACGCGGCGGCCTGGATCTCCTCCCGATAGGTGGGGCTCACCGTCGTCAGGACGCCCGCTGAGCAGAGCCCGCCCTTCAAACAGGAGAGTTGGCCGTAGAACTCCAGGCCGTCGACCGAGAACGCCTGGTCCGGCAGCTGCGCGAGCGGCCATTGGCTTCGGGGGAACACGCCCTGGTAGGCGAGATTATGGATCGTGAAGACGGTCTTCGTGGACGAGAAAAACGGGTCACGTCCCGGCGCACCGAACGCAAGTTGGGCGCAGGCCAGCGCCGCCTGCCAGTCATGCGCATGCACGATCTCCGGCTGAAAGCCTAGTCCCGGCAACATGGCCAGCGCCGCCTGGGAAAAGACGCTGAATCGGGTCAAATTGTCCGGGTAGTCGCGCCCGCCTTCCTGATAGATACCGTCGCGGCCGAAGAGGCGGTCCTGCTCGATGCAGTACACCGGGATGCGGCTGCGCGGAAGGCGGGTTTCCCAGACGGCGCAGGGGAAGGTGTCGGCCCCGCAGCGGATCGCGAGGGGATCGCCGACGCGCGTGAGGCCGAAGCGATCCGCCGCCACGGCGCGGTAGCGCGGCAAGACGATCCGCACGTCGTGGCCGAGTACCTCAAGCGCGCGGGGGAGTGCGGCCGCGACGTCGGCGAGCCCCCCGGTCTTGGCGAAAGGGTCCACCTCAGCGGCGACGAACAGAATACGCATTAGCCACACACCACCGGACAGGCCGGCGGTTACGGCGAGGCGGCGTACAGGCGGTAATCGATGAAGGGGAACAAATTGTCCTTTGCTTCCACGTCGCTCAGCCACGCCGGGTCGACCCGCTGTTGCGTCACCGCATCGTGCAGCGCGTTGAAGCGGGCGAGATGGGTGTGGAGCCGCCGGTAAGCGTAGGCCGTGTGCGTCTGCGTCTTCAGGATGAACGCCCAGTCGGACGACTGCGCGAGCAGGAGCTCGCGTGCCATCTGGTTGAGTGCCCGTTCCTGCAGGCCCCCGGCCGCACGGTGCGCCGTGGCGGCCTGCGTCATCCGCTCCGCCATCTTGTGGAGATGCCGGTAGATCCAATCGTTCGTGCCGTTCAGCCACACGTCGTTATAGCCGCCGTTGCCCCAACTCGACATGGACGGCTGCACCAGCTGGTTCGTCGGGTAGTGCTGGAAATAGTCCGAGGGGGCGATCAGCTCGAAGGTCCGCTGGTCGAAGTGGATTTTCCGGATCAGGAATTCCAGCCAGTCCGGCCCCTCGAACCACCAGTGCCCGAACAGCTCGGCATCGTAGGGGCTCACGATGAGCGGGGCCCGGTCGATCAGCGAGCGCAGATGCTCGATCTGCTTCTCCCGGTTGAACATGAAGTTCCCCGCGTGCTGCGCGGCCTGCTCCAGCGCCCGGTCCGGGTCGTACGGCTGCTTGTCGTTGGTCCGCCCGGTGATCCGGTGGTACTTGATGCCGGTGTTGAGCCTGGTGCCGTCCCCATTGAGGTACGGGCGCACGTAGTCGTACTCCAGGTCATGGCCGATGTCGCGGTAGAAGTCCCGGTAATCGTGGTGCCCGGGATAGCCTTCCTCGGCGCTCCAGACGCTCTTCGACGATTCGAGATCGCGCCCGAAGGCGGCCACGCCGCTCGTCGGGCCGATGACCGGCGCGTAGACGCCGTATTTCGGGCGCGGCGAGCCGAAGAGCACGCCGTGCGCGTCGGTCAGGAAATACCGGACGCCGAATTCCTTGAGGTAGCGGTCGTGCCCCGGGTGATACCCGCACTCCGGTAGCCACCAGCCCGCCGGGCGCCGGCCGAAGGCGTGCTCGAACGCCTGCACGCCGACGGCGACCTGCGCGCGGACCGCCAGCGGCTGCGTCTCCATGAGCGGCAGGAAACCGTGCGTCGCGCCGGAGCCGATGGGTTCGAGGACCCCCCGCTCGGCGAGCGCGCGGAACGGCCGGATGAGGTTCCGCCTGTAGACGTCGACGTACCGGTGGCGCGCTTCCGTGAACCGGTGGTGATAGAAGAGCGCTAAGCGGTGAAACGGCGGTGTCCACCGGGTCCGCTCGATTTCCTTTCCGGAGAGCTCGATCAGTTGCTCCAGATGCCGCATGTACCGCGCCTGCAGCAGCTCGTCGGCGAACATCGCCAGGAGCGGTGGCGTGAAAGACATCGTGATCCGAAACGGCACCTGATCGTTGACGAGCCGCTCGAACCGCGTGAGGAGCGGCAGGTACGTCTCGGTGATGGCCTCGAAGAGCCACCGCTCCTCCAGGAAATCCGGATGCTCCGGATGGCGGATGAATGGCAAGTGCGTGTGCAGGACAATGGCGAGAAACCCCTGGCGATCGGACATGGCTACGCGCTCCCCTGTCCTTCGTCCCTGCCGGGGTCGCCGGTCTGGGTGTGGGGGCCGGCGTGCGGATGCGAGCTGGGGGCACCCGTGCCCGGCGGCTGGCTGTCCAGCCGCCCGGCCCAGGCGAGCGTCACGACCGGGGTGACCGTCTTGGTGTGCCGGCCATCCGGCGACGTCGCTTCGATCGTCACGGACTGCGTGCCCTCGGGCAGCGCCACGCGCAGGCTGAACGTGCCGTCCTTGCGCACGGTGACCGGCTGGCCCTGGACGATGACCGTGGAGCGCGGCTCGGTCGCGCCGTGGATGATCAGATCGGTATCCGCGCGGCACCAGAAGCCCTGGACCGCCGAGTGGCGGCTCTGGCCGAAGAGCGAGGCGGACGATCCGCCTCCGAGCATCTGCTGCGAGAGGAGATGCGCCCAGCCGGACGGGCTTGAGCCCATGCCGACGCCGGCCGTCGTGCCGAAGAGCTTCCAGTACAGCTCCTCGCTGGTGGCCCAGGCCTCGTCGATCACGTCCGACGGCCCGAACCGTGGGGCGGTCACCCGGTTGGAGCGGGCCAAGAGGAGGAACCGCCCGCCGGAGGTCAATAGCCCGAGCTCGGCGATGAAGGAGCGGTCCGGGGCGTTCGTCTGAATGTACCAGTTGGTGGCGAGCCCTGACAGCGCGATGTCGAAGGACCGGTGCGACGGCTGCGAGGGATAGTCGATGCCGGTCACGTCGTGGACGCGCAGGACCGATTGCAGCCCCACGATCTCCTGCGGGCTCAGCTGCGTCCTGGCTGCCCGTTCGGTCGCCGGCTGGATCTCCCAGTAGGCGTAGAGCCACCAGGGATCCTTGACCATGAGGGTGATCCGGTCATCGCCGTACCCGGAGGGGATGGAGAACTGCTCCTCGACAGAGGCCCGCGGCACGTGGCTCCACGACCCTGGCGGCGCGTCTGGCAGGGTCGTGCCTGGTCGTGCCGTCGTCTGCGCGACGGGTGCGCTGTCCGGCCCGGCCGGCTGCTGCGCGCGTCTCCGCTCGCCTTCCTGTGAGCGCTGGACAGTTTTCGGCGATGTGCGCCGCTCGCTGCGAGGAGCGGCCGGACGCGCGGCACGGACGGTCGGCCCGCGCGCCGGCTTGCGGACGACCGACTTCCGCGCCACCGGCTTGACAGGCGCCGGCGCGGCGGCGCGTGCTACCGGACGCGGTTTCCGCATCTTGGACCTGAGCCTGCTCGCCTTCGCCTTGATCGTGGAGACGAGCTTGGACACGCTCCGTTTGTTGGGCGGACGGGAGGATCGCTTGCGTGGCATGGCCGTTCTCCTAGGGGCCTGGATGCGCGAGGGAATGCTCCAGAGCATTTTACCACCCGATCTGACGGGCGTAAATCCCAACCTCGGTCCGGACGCTGCCCCCGTCGGCTAGACCGGGCGACGGCCGCGCGAGCCCTCGGCCGGATCGTGCGGCCCGTGCACCGGCAGCGGCGGCTCCGCGATGGGACGGAGCAGCGAGGCGATGATCGAGCCGCCGAGGAGGCCGGCCACCACCCCCAGCGACAGCCCGATCGGAATCTTATAGTACTCGCTGACGATCATCTTGACGCCCACGAACGCCAGCACGAGTCCCAGCCCGACCTTCAAGTACCGGAATTTCCCGATGACCCCGGCCAGGAGGAAGTAGAGCGCGCGCAGCCCGAGGATCGCGCAGATGTTGGAGGTATAGACGATGAACGGGTCTTTGGTCACTGCAAAGATGGCAGGGATCGAGTCCACGGCGAAGACGACATCAGTGGATTCAACGACCAGCAAGACGAGCAGGAGCGGGGTGGCGAGGCGCCGGCCGTCGCGCACGACGGTGAAGCGCGCCCCGTCGTAGTTCGCCGTCATCGGGATGATCCGCTTGAACAGCTTGATGACCGGGTTGTGCTCCGGGTGCACTTCGCTCTCTTTTTGCGCGAGGATCTTGACGCCGGTGAAGATAAGGAAGCCGCCGAAGACGAAGATCACCCAGTGGAACGTGTGCAGCAGGGCGGCTCCGGCGAAGATGAAGACCGCCCGCATGACCAGCGCCCCGATGATCCCCCAGAACAGGACCCGGTGCTGCAGCGCGGCCGGCACGCTGAAGTACGAGAAGATGACGAGGAAGACGAACAGATTGTCGACGCTGAGGGCCTTCTCGATGAGATACCCGGTCAAGAACTCGAGCGCGCGGTCACGTCCGAACCAGACGCCGACCGCCAGATTGAACAGCAGCGCCAGCGCGATCCACACGATGGACCAGGCGAGGGCCTCCTTCGTCTTGACTTCATGGGCCTGCCGATGGAACACCCAGAGGTCCAGGACCAGCAGGCCAACGACGACGGCATTGAAGCCGATCCACAACATGGGGGAACCGATACTGATGGGCACGAGGCGCTCCCGGATGGCGCGCGGCGGCGCTTACGAGCTGACCACGTCGCCGGCGACCGGCTCGACCTTGACGCCCTTCTTCTCCAAGAAGACCACCGCCTTCTTGAGGCCGTCCTCCGACCCTTCCAGTTCGAGCGTCACTTCCCCGACGTTCTCCGTCACTTTCGCGCGGCGGATGTTCGGGATGACGTCATACTCCTTCGACATCATGTAGATCACCGGCTCCTTGATGAGGTGCTGCGGGAAAATCAATGTCACCTGCTTCCTGGCCATGCGTCCTCCTCTGTGTGTGCGCTCATGCACGTCGGTTCGTCACGGTCGATCAGCTCCTGCATCGTCGGGTGGTCGCCGCACACCGCGCAGTCCGCGTCGCGGCGCACCGGCACGTCGCGGAGCCGGCTGGCTTTCCCGTCGAAAACCGCGAGCCGGTTCACGAGCGGCTCGCCGATGCCGGTCAACAGTTTCAGGGCCTCATGCGCCATGAGGCACCCGATCACCCCGGCGGCCGTCCCCACCACCCCGGCGTCCTGACAGCTGGGCACCGCTCCGGCTTGCGGCGGCTCGGGAAAGACGCAGCGCAGGCACGCGCCCTGCTTCGGCAGGATCGTCAGCACCTGGCCGGTGAACTCCACAACGCCGCCGTGCACCAGGGGCTTGCCCAGCAAGACGCACGCGTCATTCACCAGGTACCGCGTCGGGAAATTGTCCGACCCGTCGAGCACCAGATCGTACGGCTGCAGCACCTCGCGGGCGTTCGCCGCGGTCAGCCGCCCGGCGATCGGGCGCACCGTCACCTCGGGATTCCGGGCGGCCAGCTGCGCCTGCGCCGAGGCGACTTTCAGCTGCCCGAGGCTCGCCACCGTGTGCAGAATTTGCCGGTGCAGGTTGCTCAGCGCCACAGGCTCCGGATCGATCAGTCCGAGCGTGCCGACGCCGGCCGCCGCCAGGTACAGCGCCGCCGGGCTCCCGAGCCCGCCGGCACCGACCAGCAGCACCGCGGCGCGCTGCAGCCGCGCTTGCCCGGCCACGCCGAGCTCCGGCAGGCGGAGCTGCCGACTATAGCGCGCGATCTGCTCCTTCGAGAGTCCCATGCGGGCGGCCCGGCTCAACCCCCGGCGATGGCGGGAATGATCGACACGTCGTCGCCGTCCTTGACCGCGGTCTGGTCGCCTTGGAGGAACCGGATGTCCTCTTCGTTGACGAAGACGTTCACGAACCGCCGGAGCTTGCCGTCCGTATCGCAGATCCGCTCCTTGATGCCAGGATATCGCTGCTCCAGGTCCGCCAGCAGCTCCGTCACGGTCTTCCCCTCGCACTGCACTTCGCCCTGCCCGTTGGTGAGCCGCTGCAACGGGGTCGGAATCCGTACCGTCACCGCCATCGCTGCCTCCTCGCCGCCTCGCTCAGTTGAGCTGATCTCCAAGCCGCTCCTCGAATGATTTCAAAGTCGGCTTGATCCGCACCGGCTCGCCCAGCCGCCCCATCAAGGGCTCCAGGGTCTTGAGCCCATTGCCCGTAATGCAGAGCACGGTGGCGCCATCGCGCGGGATCGTGCCCTGCTCGATCAGCTTCTTCGCCACCGCTACTGTGACCCCGCCAGCGGTCTCGGTAAAGACGCCTTCGGTCTCGCCCAGCAGCCGGATCCCTTCGATGATCTCGTCATCCGACACCGCCTCGGCGGCCCCGCCGGACTCCAGCACCGCCTTGGTCGCGTAATACCCGTCCGCCGGGTTGCCGATCGCGAGCGATTTCGCGATCGTCTTCGGCTTGACCGGCTTGATGATGTCTGTTTTCGCCTGGATCGCCGTCGTGATGGGAGCGCACCCCTCAGCCTGCGCCGCGTAGAGCTTCGTGCGCGCCTTCGGGATCAGTCCCAGGAGCTCAAACTCCTTGAACGCCTTCGCGATCTTGGTGATGAGCGAGCCGCTCGCCGCAGGGATCACGATGTGATCCGGCGCCTTCCATCCCAGCTGCTCGGCCACTTCGAAGCCGTACGTCTTCGACCCTTCGGCGTAGTAGGGCCGGATGTTCACGTTGACGAACGCCCAGGGATACTTCGCGGAGAGCTCGGCGCAGAGCCGGTTCACATCGTCGTAGTTCCCCTCGATGGCCACGACCGTCGGGCGGTACACCAGCGAGGCCATCACCTTCCCGATCTCGAGATCCGCGGGGATAAAGACGAGCCGCTTGAGGCCCGCCTTCGCGGCGTGGGCCGACACCGCGTTGGCGAGGTTCCCGGTTGAGGCGCACGCGACGGTGTCGAACCCCAGCTCCTTCGCGCGGGTGAGCGCCACGGACACGACCCGGTCCTTGAAGGAGAGGGTGGGGTACGACACCGAGTCGTCCTTCACGTAGAGCTCGCGCACCCCGAGGGCAGCGCCGAGCCGCTCGGCGCGGAAGAGCGGCGTGAAGCCGGAGTGGAGCCCGACCGTGGGCTCGCCGTCGATCGGGAGGAGCTCCCGGTAGCGCCAGAGCGACCGGGGGCGCGCCGCCACGGCTTCCCGGGTCAGGGTCCGGCGGATCGCCTCGTAGTCATACTCGACCTCGATGCTCCCAAAGCAATACTCGCACGCATTGATGACGCCTTTGGGATAGAGGCGGCCGCACTCGCGGCATTTGAGTCCGAGGATGTAGCTCATGCGCTCCTGCTGGCTTACCCGAGCAGCGTCCGTTTTCTGACGAGGAGCCGGACCCCGCGGGCGGCCGGCTCGCTCACGAGAATCTCATGACCTTCGGCGCGCAAGCCGAAGGGGATCGTCCGGAGCGGCTCGCCCTCGTCCAGGTACAGTTCGAGCACTTCGTCTTCGGCCATCTGCGACAGCCGGGTCACCGCTTGCCGGTAGCTGGCCGGCTGCTCCACCCCGCGGATGTCCAGCGACTGATCGACCTTGAGCCCCTTTGCCGTCGGTGCGGTCATGCGCCTCCTTCCCCTTCGAAGTACGCCTGGATGCTGAAGTACCGCTCGCCCGTATCCGGCAGCACCGTCACCACGGTCTTGCCGGACCCAAGCTCCTTCGCGACCTTGACCGCCGCCCAACAGGCCGCGCCCGCCGAGATCCCCACGAACAGCCCCTCTTCCTTCGCCAGGCGGCGCGACATCTCGTAGGCGTGCTCGTTCGTCACCGTGATAACCTGGTCGATCACCGACCGGTTGAGGACCTGGGGCACGAACCCCGCGCCGATCCCCTGGATCATGTGGGGCCCGGGCGCGCCGCCGGAGAGGACCGGGGAGCTTTTCGGCTCCACCGCGACAATTCTAATATGCGGCGCCTTCTTTTTCAGCACTTCTCCGACTCCGGTGATCGTGCCCCCGGTGCCGACCCCGGCCACGAACGCATCCACCGCGCCCTCGGTGACGCGCAAGATTTCCTGCGCAGTCGTGCGGCGGTGCACGTCCGGATTGGCCGGGTTGATGAACTGCTGCGGCATGAACGCTCCCGGCGTCTCTTTCGTGATCTGCTCGGCGCGCTTGACCGCACCGATCATCCCCTCGCCTGCCGGGGTCAAGACCACCTCAGCGCCGTAGCCCTTGAGGATCTGGATCCGCTCGACGCTCATCGTCTCCGGCATCGTGAGGATGATCCGGTAGCCCTTGACCGCGCAGATCATCGCGAGCCCGATCCCGGTGTTGCCGGAGGTCGGCTCGACCACGGTGGCGCCGGGCTTCAGCAGGCCGCGGGCCTCTGCGTCTTCGATCATCGCGAGGCAGATGCGGTCCTTCACGCTGCCGCCCGGGTTGTGCGACTCAAGCTTCGCCAGAATGGCCGCCATGCCCGGCTCGGTGATCCGGCTCAGGCGCACCATCGGGGTGTTCCCGATCAGCTCCAGGATGCTGTCCGCGACCCGCTTCGTCGTGTTCGTCATCGTCCTCGTCAGCGCAGCCCTGCCTGCGCCCCACCGCCAGGCGGGGCAGGCAGGCGTTCAAGCTGCAGCGTCTCCGCGCCTGCCTCGCGCAGGCCGAGCCCCCGGTCCCGGGCCCAGACGATGAGGTCCTGCCGCACATCGGGCGTATTGAAACGGACGGTCAGGCACCCGCCAGGCCCAAGGCGCTTGACCGCCTCGTCAACCACGGCGAGCGCCTGGGCGCAGAGCATGTCCCGCACGTCCACCGTCGTGGAGGGCTGGCCCATTATACAATGCGCACCTCTTCCGGGGTAATCTCCGTGCCATCGATCCGATAGCTCTTGACCACCGGATGCGCCCGGTCCTGCAGCGACACCAGGACATAGGACACGTCCGGCGAAATCGCCAGGCTCACGTCCACCGAGGACGGATAGGCGGCCGACGCCGTGTGCGAATGGTAGATGCCGGCCAGCCGCTGCCTCAGCGCCCGCATCTGCTTGTCGACCGTGAGCTGCTCTTTCGGGTCCATGGAATAGCCGATCGGGCTGTCCTCGACGTTGGTCATCGGGTAGACCTGTACGACCGCGCCCGAAGCGTCCGATGCCAGATAGCCGCACGCCTCCTTCGGATACCGGCTCCGGCAGTAGGCGACCATCTGCTCCTGTAGCGCGTGCGAGAGCGTCAGCGTGTGCGGCATGGCTACAACAATCCCCAGCGGACCCGCACCTCATGCTCCAGCCGCTTGAAGCACAAGCCGTCAATGACGAGCCCGACCGCCGCGATCAACAGCATCAGGGCCAGCAACTGGTCCAATTGTTGAGTCTTCGCTACGAGGCTGAGCCGCTGGCCGAGGCCGCTGACTGAGGTCAGCAGCTCTCCGGCCATCAGCGCGCGCCATCCGAAGGCCCATGCCAGCCGCAAGCCGCTGACCATGCGCGGGATCGCCGCGGGGACGACGACAAACACGAAGTACTTGGTACCCCGGGCCCCCATGGTCCGCGCCGCACGCCGAATCAGCGGCGGCACCTCGCGGATGCCGGTATCTGTTTCCACGATCACGATGCCCACCGCCCCAAGCAGCACGGTAAAGATGACCGCTTGTTCGGTCATGCCGAACCACAAGATGGACAGCGGCACCCACGCAGCACCCGGAATGGCATGCATGGCGACGGCGAAACTGCCGAGGAACTGGTCCACGAGCGGCAGGCGGCCCAGCAGCACGCCCCCGCTGATGCCCAGCACCATGACCAGCACGTACCCGACCGCCATGCGCCGCGCGCTTCCAAGGAGCGCGTCGCGAAATGCCGGCTCCGAGAAATTCCTCCCCAAGACCGGCAAGACCTCACCACAAAGCGATGGCCAGACCGGCGAGCACCAGGCGGCGATCTCCCAGAGCACCACGAAGAGCCCAAGCGCTTCAGGCCTGAGGAACGTGTATCCGGGAGGACAGAGAGCGCGGAGCGTTCTGCGCAGCATCGGAGTCGCTAGATGTGCATCCCCAGCGACCGGTCCGGCGGCGTGGGGTGTTGCGCTTCAGGAAAATGCACTGTTTCCCCCAATTCCTCTCTCAGCACCTGCTCAATCTCTTCACCGAGGACGCCCAGGATCTTCTGCTGTTGCGCAAGCAGCGCCGGGTCGTCCGCATGCCGTGGCCGCCGCGCGGTGACGCGCTCCACCTCGCGCACCCGCCCGGGGCGCGCCGAGATCACGTAGATGCGGTCCGCCAACCCCGTCGCCTCGCGGACGTTGTGCGTCACGAAGACAACGGTCGGGCGGGCGAGCTCCCAGATCTCGAGCAGCTCGTTCTGCAGCACCGCGCGCGTCTGGGCGTCGAGGGCGGCAAACGGCTCGTCCATCAGGAGGACGCTCGGCTGCAACGCCAGCGCCCGCGCAATCGCCACCCGCTGCCGCATGCCGCCGGAGAGCTGGTGCGGATACGCCTGGACGAATTTGGACAGATGGACGAGACGGATGTACTCCATGGCGCGGGACCGCCGCGTGGCGGCCGGCACGCCCGCCATCCGCAGACCGAACTCTACGTTCCCTAGGACGCTCAACCATGGAAAGAGCGCCGCGTCCTGGAACACCACGATGCGGCTCGGGTCCGGGCCGGTCACCGGCTTCCCATCCGCAGTCACGGTCCCACGGTCCGGCCGCTCGAGCCCGGCGATCAGATGGATGACCGTGCTCTTGCCGCACCCCGACGGCCCGAGGAGACACACGAACTCGCCGTCCTCCGCCGTCAGCGTGACGTCGCGCAGCACCTCGAGCGGGCTGCCGTTTTGGACGAACGATTTGTGGACGTGCTGGAGACTGATCCCCATCGCTCCCTCGCGTGGACTGCCTGCCGGCTACTTCGCGGCCACCTGGGCTCGCATGGCCTCGATCAGGACGTCCGCCACTTCCTTGCGGGAGACCTCGGGCGGAGGCGGCGTGCCGGCCAGCAAGAGCTCGCGGACCTTGGTGCCGCTCAAGTTCACGTGCTGCTCCGGCGCGTGCGGGCACGTCTTGCTCGAGACCATGCCGCCGCAGACGGTGCAGTAGGCCGTGTTCTCGAAGTTCAAGGTCGTGATCCCGATGTCCTCCGGGGGGAACTGGTCGAAAATCTTCTGCGCATCATAGGTGCCGTAGAACTTCCCCACCCCGGCGTGGTCGCGCCCGACGATGAAGTGCGTGCACCCGTAGTTCTTCCGGATGAGCGCGTGGAAGATCGCCTCGCGCGGCCCGCCATAGCGCATCGAGGACGGGTTGACCGCGAGCAGCACCCGGTCCTTCGGGTAGTAGTGCGTAAGCAGCACCTCGTAGCTCTTCATCCTGACCGCGGCCGAGATGTCGTCGCCTTTGGTTTCGCCGACGATCGGGTGCAGCAGCAACCCATCGCAGATTTCGAGCGCGCACTTCTGAATGTACTCGTGCGCCCGGTGGACCGGGTTACGGGTCTGAAACGCCACGATACGCTTCCACCCGCGCTCAGCAAAGATCGCGCGGGTGTCCTTGGGATCGAGGCGGTACGGCGCGAAGGTCGGCGCCTTCGGGCGGTTCACCACGCTGATCTTGCCGCCGAGGTAGACGTCGCCGATCGTCTTCAGGCGCTTGACCCCGGGGTGCGCTTCGTCGGTCGTCTTGAATACTTCCTGGGCCTCAAGGGTCTTGTCCGGCGTGTAGGCTTCTTCAAGATGCAGGATCGCGACCACGGTGCCGTTCGACGTCAGCGCGACATCGCCCTTGAGCCCCTGGGCTTGCTCCTTGGTGACCGGCAGCACGACCGGGATGCTCCAGACAACCCTGTTCTTGAGGCGGCAATGTTTCACGACCCCCTCGTAGTCGGCCTGACCCATGAAGCCTTCGAGCGGGCTGAAGCCGCCGATCGCGATCATCTCGACATCGGAGAGCGCAAATCCATCGAGCTCGATCTTCGGCAGGCCCGCCGCCTTCGCGAGCAGCGCCTCCCGCTCCTTGCCCCCGCTAATACGATTCACCAGGGTGCCGCCATGCGCCTCAATCATCTCTGCTCCTCTTCCTCGACACGGTGTGGTCTCTACGATCCCGAAAAGCAAACGTGGCTAAGGGTGCCATATATGACAAGACCTGTCAATATATAAATCCTAGTTTGTCTCATATATACTACTTATTTACTACACTAATAGGCACGCATAATCCCCCATCAGGACGGCGTGGCGCGGAGTCGTTTCAGCCGTTCTTTCACGCTCTTTTCGTGCCCTTGCTCGCTTGGTTGGTAGTACACCTGCGAAGCGCCGGACGGCCGGTACGCTTGCTCAACATGGTGCCCCGGGTACTCATGCGCGTATTTATAGCCTTCCCCGCGGCCCAGTTGTTTCGCGCCTTTGTAGCTCGCATCCTTCAGATGGTCCGGCACCTCGAGCGTGCGGCCCTGTTTCACATCGGCCAGCGCCTGTTCGATGCCGAGGTACGCGGCGTTTGATTTCGGGGCGCACGCCACATACACGGCGGCCTCTGCCAAGGGAATCCGAGCCTCGGGCAGGCCGACGAACTCCGCCGCCTGCATGGCCGCCGTCGCGAGCATCAGCGCCTGGGGATCGGCGATGCCGACATCCTCGGCCGCGCAGATCACGATGCGCCGGGCGATGAACCGGGGGTCCTCGCCTGCGTAGAGCATTTTGGCGAGCCAATACAGCGTGGCGTCAGGATCCGAGCCGCGCATGGACTTGATGAACGCGGAGATCGTGTCGTAGTGGGCGTCCTCGGCTCGGTCGTAGACGACCGCTTTCTTCTGGATGGACTCTTCGACCGCCTCGCGGGTGAGCCGCACGGCCTTGTCCGGCCCTTTCGGCGTGGTGAGGGCCGCGACTTCAAGCGCGTTCAGCGCGCGGCGCGCATCGCCGTCGCACACCTCGGCCAGGTGCGCCAAGGCGTCCGCATCCGCCTGGATCGCGAGCGGCCCGAGCCCGCGCTCCGTGTCCCCCAGCGCGCGGCTGAGCAGCGTCACGATGTGCCCCGCGGTGAGCGGTTTCAGCTCGCAGACAAGCGACCGGGAGAGGAGCGCCGGCACCAGCGCGAAGAACGGGTTGAAGGTCGTGGCGCCGATCAGGATGGGGTTGCCCTGCTCGATGTCCGGCATGAGGACGTCTTGCTGGGCTTTATTGAACCGGTGGATCTCGTCGATGAAGAGGATCGTCCGCCGGCCGTCCAGCCGCACGCGCTCTTTCGAGCGGCTGATCACCTGGCGCAGCTCTTCGACGCCGGCGGCGGTCGCGTTCACCGGCTCGAAATGGGCGCGGGTTGTCGCGGCCACGATGTGCGCGAGGCCGGTCTTCCCGGTGCCCGGCGGGCCGTAGAGGATGAGCGAGCTGATGCGGTCCGCTTCGATCGCGCGGCGGAGGAGCTTGCCCGGGCCCACCAGATGCTCCTGGCCCACGAACTCCTCGAGCGTCCTCGGCCGCATGCGGGCGGCAAGCGGTTGAGGCACGGCCGCCGACGGACCGGGGGACCGTTCAAACAGGTCGGTGGGTTGGCTCGGCTTGCGCTTCATGGGGATGTTGGCGACCGCTTGGCGGAAAAAGACAGCCCCGCTTCTGCCGTCGGTTCCGTCCACGTTGAACCCAACCTCAACAGGTGGGTATCCTCCCCGATGGGGTGACGCGTCCCGTGACGTCCTCGGGCTTGCGTGTCCCAACAGGAGCCGGATTCCCGGTCACGTGGTGTTGGCTCACGTTGACTGGAACCTTCACGCACAGCGCAGGGCTGCTATGGCCCAGCCTACGCTTGCTCCTGGCGCTCTGCAAGCGCTATTTGGCGCCGGAGCGGCTAGCGGAGCTGGGCGCCGAGCTGGGCGGCGAGCGTCTGGCTGATCCGCTGGTGGAGCGTGTCCACTTCGGCGGCGGTCAGCGTCCGGGCGGCGTCACGGTATTCGATGGAGAAGGTGAGGCTCGATTTGCCGGGCGGGATCTGCTTGCCGGTATACCGGTCAATCAGCTCCACGCGGCTCGCCAGCGTCCCGGCCACCGAGCGGATGGTCCGGTCGATGACGTCGAACGCCGTCTCGTCGCTCACGAGGATGGAAAGGTCGCGCTTGACCGGCGGGAAACTGGTGGGCGCGCGCACCGCGACGGCCGACCGCTTCGCCTCGAGGAGCGCCTCCACCGAGAGCTCGGCGAACCAGACCCCTTGCTCGATATCCAGGGCGGCCGCGACCGCAGGGGCCACGTGCCCGGCCATGCCGACCGGGCGTCCGTCCAGCCGGATCTCGGTGCTCTGCGCCGCCTCGGTCCAGGGCCTTGCGGCGGCGGCGAACTGCACCGCGCCCTGGCAGAGCCGTCTGGCGATGGCGTCCACCACGCCCTTCAGCCGGAAAAAATCGCAGGGATCTTTCGCCCGCCAGTCGCGCGACCACAGCCCGGACAGAATGACCCCGAGCCGCACCTGCTCGGCGCCGTGCTCGACGACATGGCCGACCTCGAAGAGCCGCACGCTGGGCGCTCCCTGGACCAGGTTGCGCCGGACCGCCTGCAAGAGTCCCGGCAACAGCGACGGCCGGAGATAGGCCTGGTCCTGGCTGAGCGGGTTTGCGAGCTTCGCGGCCTGCTGGGCCAATCCGCACCGGACCAGCTCCGCCTCAGCGACCATCGACCAGGTCACCGCCTCATCCAGCCCCAGGCTCGCGCACAGGCATCGCAGCGATTGGTGCTGCCAGAACGGCCCCGAGGCCGGGGCGCGATCGGCCGGGAGGGCGCTCTCCGGCAGCGTGGCCGGCAGCCGGTCGTAGCCGATCATGCGGGCCAGCTCTTCGTAGAGATCGACCTCCTGCTGCAGGTCCCGCCGGAAACTCGGCGAACTGACGCGCATGGTTTGGGAGGCCCCGGATGACGCGACGCGGCACCCCAGACGGGCCAGCGTGGTGCGGACTGTCGAGGCCGGTAGGCTGACGCCGAGCCAGCGTTTCAGCCGCGAGACATCCAGCGCAATCGGCTCGCGCGCCTTCGGCGGGCTGCCGGCCTCGGCGACCGCCGCCACCGTCCCGCCGGCCAGCGTTTCCATCAGGGCCGCTGCGCGACACGACGCCGCGTCGACCCCGGCCGGGTCCACGCCGCGCTCAAACCGGTACGACGAGTCGCTCGCGAGCCCGAGCTTCCGCCCGGTCCGGCGGATCGTGACCGGATCGAACGCGGCGCTTTCCAGCAGCACCACCGTCGTGCTGTGTGTCACCTCGCTGCCGAGTCCGCCCATGATGCCGGCGACCGCCACCGCCTGCCGTGCGTCCGCGATGACCAGCGTGTCTTCCGTGAGCGCGCGGCGGATGCCATCGAGCGTTGTGATCGGCTCGCCGGGGCGCGCCCGGCGCACGATGATCGTCCGCTCAGCCAGCCGGTCCGCGTCGAAGGCATGCAGCGGCTGCCCGGTCTCCATCAGCACGTAGTTCGTAATGTCCACGAGGGTGTTGATCGGCCGAAGCCCGCAGGCGGCAAGCCGACGCTGCATCCACTCCGGCGACGGGCCGACGGCGACGCCGGTAATGACCCGCCCGATGTACCGGGGGCACCCCTTTTTGTCCTCGATGCGGATCGTGAATCGTGATTCGTGGATCGTGGTCCGCTGCTTCTGTGTTTTCTGTCGTGCGCTCTTGCCTTGCCCCCTGCCCCCTGCCCCCTGCCCCCTGCCCCATATCATCGGTTGGCCGGTGATCGCCGCCACCTCGCGTGCGACCCCGACGATGGACAGGCAGTCGGGCCGGTTCGGGGTCACTTCGATGTCGAACACCGTCTCGCCGCCGGCCCCATGGATCGCGACCACCTCGAGTCCGGCCATGGTGAGCCGCTCGGCCAGCGCTTTCGGCGCGAGCCGGATCGCCACATAGTCCTTCAGCCACTCGAGCGGCACTCTCATGTCAGGACGCCGGCAGCGCGTGGCGGGAGAAAAAGTCCCACAGCTGGTCTCCTGAGATATCTCGCGAAACCGGATAGATCCCCAGGACCCTGGAGGCAAACCCGCTCGGCCATGCATGCCCCATGCCATCGACCGCGCAAAACACCACCTCGGCTCTCGCCTGGCAGCGTGCATATCGGAGGCAGCGCGCGCCGCCGCGTTCGTACACGAGCTCACTGTCAGACTCGCACCGGTTGAGGCTCAGCCAGGCACGCACAACATCTCGCGGCGGCATTCGCACATAGTCTACGGCGCGGCACAACGGATTGGTCGGCGCTCCGCCCTCGAATGGATTGCAGGTATCCGCCGTGCCGTGAATGTCCATGACCGGCAGCGGCCTGGCCGGCGCGCAGTGTTCGGGGATGCCCGCGGGAGCAACCGTCACGATCGCCGCGATCGTGTCAGCGAGCTCGCATCCCAGCCGGTTCGTCATCAGCCCCCCGTTGGAGATCCCCGCGGCATAGATCCGCCGCGGGTCGATTCGAAACATCCGTTGCAGTGTTCCCAGCATGGCCGTGATGAACGCGACATCATCCGCATCGCCGCAGCAGCGCCCCGTGGCCCAGGCACCGCCATTCCAGCTCGCCCTGAGTTGACCACCTCTCCGCGGCCCCACGCCTTCGGGAATCGCCAGGAGAAATCCGTGCCGATTCGCTGTCTCATCCATCCGGTCGAGATAGGCTGAGCGGGCGTTGCCGCCGCCGCCGTGCAGGTAGAGCACGAGCGGAGTCTCAGCCGTGCCATCGTACTGCGGGGGACGATGCACCACATACGTGCGCGCCTGCCCGCCCACATTGAGCGTATAACGCCGTCCGGATGCCTGCGCGCGTGCGCGCCGCCAGAAGGCTCCCTCGGCGCGTTCCATCGCGAGCCCCGAGGCGAGCGCAGCGCAGCAGAGCCAAAACCGTAGCCTGCTCATGCGGTCCAGGCTGGGTTGCGCTCAGTGTCCCTGCACTGCCCGTGGGCGCGCATGCTCGTGCGCTGCAGCTCCGTTGCCTGGGCCGTCAGAACTGCTCCAGGAACCGCAGGTCGTTCTCGAAGAACAGCCGGATGTCGGTGATGCCGTGCTTCAGCATCGCGATCCGCTCGACGCCCATGCCGAAGGCGAACCCTTGCACCTGAGCCGGGTCGTAGCCGACCGCCTTGAAGACGTGCGGATGGACCATGCCGCAGCCCATGATCTCGATCCATCCCTTGCGCCCGCAGGTGGCGCAGCCTGCCCCGCCGCACGCCGCGCAGCGGATGTCCACCTCGGCGGAGGGTTCAGTGAACGGGAAAAAGTGCGGGCGGAACCGGGTCAGGGTCTGCGCGCCGAAGAGCGCCTTCAGGAGCTGGTTCAACATGCCCTTCAAGTCGGTGAAGGACGTCTTCCGGTCGATCATGAGCCCTTCGACCTGGTGGAACATGAAGCTGTGGCTAGGATCGAGCGGGTCGGGACGGAACACTTTACCCGGCACGACGATCCGCAGCGGGGGTGTGCGCCGCTCCATGACCCGCACCTGGACCGGCGAGGTGTGGCTGCGCAGCAAGAGCCGCCCCTTCGACGGCTCGGGCGACGGCAGATCGACGAAGAAGGTGTCGAACGATTCCCGCGACGGGTGGTCGCGCGGGATGTTGAGCGCGTCGAAGTTGTAATACTCGAACTCCATCTCCGGCCCCTCGACGATCTCAAAGCCCATCGGCACGAAGCCGTTCAAGATCGTGTAGATCGTTTGGGTGACCGGATGGAGCCGGCCCTGGACGATGGCGCTGCCGGGCAGCGTCACGTCGAGCGCCGGGCCCTTGGGAGCGCGGGCCAGCGCTTCGCGGCGCTCGGCGAGCTGCGCTTCCCGCTCCCGCTTGAAGTCGTTGGCCAGCTTCCCGACCCGCCCGCGCGCCTCAGGAGGCAGCACCGGCAGCTGCTTGAGGATCGCGGTGACCACGCTTTTTCCCCCCAGGTACTTCACCCGGACCGTTTCCAGCGCCTGCGGCGTGGCGGCCGCGGCGGCCGCGGCGGCGGCCTCCTGGGTGAGCTGATTCAATTGCTGTTCGATCTCGTCGAGCGTCATCCGCCCTTCCCGGTGAAGACCCACACCCGGCCCGGGGCGCTGCGGATCACGTGCTCGACTGTCGTGCCGAGCGCCGGGCGGCCCGGCGCAGACGGCCGCGGCTTGGCGCCGAGGATGACCAGATCATAGTTGCCGTCCTTCGCGATTTCGACGATGGTCTCGCCGGCGAAGCGGGCTTGCTTCACCTGGGCCTCAATCGGCACCTCATATTCCCGGGCGATGGCCTGCGCCTGTTCCATGATGGAGTCCGCCCCGGCGAGCTTCTCCGGAAAGAAGGTGTCCAGCGGCAGCGAGGGCGGAATTTCGATCACGTGCAGCGCCGTCACCTCGGCCCCATAGCCCTTCGCGAGCCGCGCCGCGAATTGGATCATGTCATTCGTGTGCGCTCCGGTCGTGGGCACCAGGATCCGCTTCACGTGCACCGGCTGGAAATCCGGCATTTGGACCCGCTCGAGTTCCACCCGAGCCGTCGGCGGCAGTTTCTGCTGCCGACGGTACCATAAGTAGCTCACGATTCCGGCGCCCATCCAGAGGAACCCCAGGTTGCGGCCGGCCGGCTTTGTGAGAATGACGTCGACCCACACGGCGAGTGTTCCCAGCAGCCCGATGAGCGCCGTAATGGGAATCTCGTACGGACCGATCCGGATGTTTCCGCCGACCCGAAACGGCCGGGCGAGCTCTGGCTGGCGCACCCTGAGCCCGATCAGCGACGCGTGAGCGAGCGCGAAGGAGAGCATGGCGCCGAAGTTGTACAGTTCCGCGATATGCGTGAGGCGCCGCGCGATGGCCACGATCATCGCCGCGACCACGGTAAACGTGATCAGCGACATGTAGGGGGTTTTAAACCGCGGGTGCAGCTTGTAGAAGAACCGTGGCAGCGTAAAATTCTCACTCATGGCGAAGGTGAGCCGCGAGGCGCCGATCAATCCCGCGTTCGCCGCGACGAACAAGATGGTAGCGCCCAAGAGCCCCACCCAGGGCTTCAAGAGGTCTCCCCCCATCGGCATCGAGGCGGCGATCCCAGCCAAGGGATCCTCCAGGTAAAAGGTCGTCAGCTCCTGCGGCGTCATGGCGGTGAGCGCGATCGTCGACGTGCCGAAATACAGGACAAATAACGTCACCATCGTCGAGATCATGGCGCGCGGAATGGTTCGGTTTGGGTGCCGGGCTTCTCCAGCGAGCTGGGAGATGGATTCGATACCGATATAGGCCACCATCGCCATGCCGACCCCTTTCCAAAACTCTGGCCACGTCGGCGACCACACGCTGTCTGGCCGGCCGATTTGCATGTGGTACCACAGCTGCTGGAGATGGGCCCAGAACAGGGGCGGCTGGAGCAATTGCATCAGCAGCACCAGACCGATCGTGATGATTACGAGCTGGGTGGCCACCCCGAAGATGGCCAACAGCAAGGACACGCGCGTGGACTCCTTAATGCCGAGCACGTTCAAGCCCAGCAGGAGTCCGAGCATGATGAGCGTGAAGGCGACGTTGCCCAGCGCTCCGATGGGCCCGGGGAGGAGGTTTTTAAGGTACGGGCCGATGGAGTACGCGGAAATGGCGATTGTGACGATGTAATCGAGGAGCAGCGCCCACCCGGCAATGAACGATACCAGGTCGTTGAACGCGTGCCGCGCGAAGCTGCACGAGCCGCCGGACTCCGGCATGGCGGTGGCCAGCTCGGTGTACGTGAGGACCGTGCAGATGAAAACGATCCCGGCCAGGGCCAGCGCCAACGGGACGGCGCCCAGGGCGTAGAAGGTCGTCACGCCCAGGGCGTAGTAGATGGAGGACCCGACGTCCCCGAAGCCGATGGCGAACAGCTGCGGGGCGCCGAGGACCCGGTGCAGATGCCCCTTGTCCACCACCGCCACGTGGGCGGAGGGCTGCTTGGAAAAATCAATGGAGCCCATGGCGCTCCCGGAGGGGTGGGACGGGTTGTTAGGCCTTGGTCGCCTGAGCCACCAGCTGGTCAAACGCCGGCTGGTCGTTCACCGCGAGCTCCGCGAGCTGCTTGCGGTTCAATCCCACGTTCGCCTTGCGGAACGCCGAGATCAACCGGCTGTACGTGAGCCCGCGCGTCCGGGCGGCGGCGTTGAGCCGGATGACCCAGAGGTTGCGGAACTCCCGCTTCTTCACCTTCCGGTCGCGGGTGGCGTAGGCCTTCGCCCGCATGACCGTCTCTTTGGCCTTGCGAATATGGAGGCGCCGGGCGCCCCGGAAGCCCTTGGCTCGCTTCAGCACTCGCTTGCGGCGCTTCCTCGACGCCACGGCCCACTTGACCTTCGCCATCGTCTCCTCCTTGCGCTTGCCTGCTGCCGGGACTCAACTCCCGTACGACACCAGGGTTTTAATCGTCCGCGACTCCGTGGCGGAGACGACCTGCGGGCGTCGCAGATGCCGCTTGGTCTTCGCCCGTTTCCCGGCCAGCAGATGACGCCGGCCGGCGCGGCGGCCCACCAGCTTCCCGCGCCCGGTGACTTTCAACCGCCACTTGACCCCCTTCACCGTCTTCAGTTTCGGCATGCCCGGTCCTCTCAGGTGGCCGGCTGCGCCGAGGCGCCGCCGGACGCGGCCCCGCCTGCGGCAGGCGCCGTGCGCGCCTGCTCCGGACGGGCCGGTTGTGCTTTCGATTTCGCCTGCTTCTCGACCCGCTTGATCTTGTCCCGGTCCGGCCCGATCACCATGGTCATGAACCGCCCGTCGAGCAGCGGGGTGCGCTCCACCTTGCTGATGGCTTTCAGGTCGTCCACCAGCCGGTCGAGGATGCGCCGTCCGAGCTCGGTGTGCGCCAGCTCGCGCCCGCGATAGACCATGGTCACCTTCGCCTGGTCGCCGCGCATAAGGAACCGCTTGAGCATGTTCAGTTTGACCTGATAGTCGTGCGCCTCGATGTGCGGTTTGAACTTGACCTCTTTGAGCTTCGCGACGTGGTGCTTCTTCTTCCCTTCGCGCTCGCGGCGTTGCTCCTCGTACCGGAATTTGTTGTAGTCCATAATGCGGCAGACCGGCGGGGTCACCTGCGGCGCCACCTCGACGAGGTCGAGGCCCTGATCCCGCGCCAGCTTGACTGCATCCATCGGCGCCATGACGCCGAGCTGCGCGCCGTCTTCTGCGATCACCCGGACCTGGCTGATCCGAATCCGCTCGTTCACACGGAGTTGCTTCACGCTCGTCACCTCCCCCTCATCGTACGGCTACGCCGCCTGCCGGCTCACGTGCTCCTGCACCATCCGGTCCACAAACGCCTCCAATCCCATGGCGCCGAGATCGCCGTCCCGCCGGTGGCGGACCGCGACTGTCTTCGCTTCGGCCTCCCGTCCGCCGACGACGGCCATGTACGGGATCTGCTGCATCTGGGCGTCGCGGATCTTCGCCTGCATTTTTTCTTTCCGCTCGTCCACCTGCGCGCGGATCCCGCGCGCGCGCAAGGCCCCTGCGACCTGCTCGGCGTATCCGAGCACCGGGTCCGCGATCGGGATCACGACCGCCTGCACCGGCGACAGCCATACCGGCAAGGCGCCGGCGTACTGCTCCAGTAGCATGCCGAAGAACCGCTCGAGGCTGCCGAGGAGGGCCCGGTGGATCATGACCGTGCGGTGGTTCTTGCCGTCGGCCGCCGCGTACGTCAGGTCGAACCGTTCGGGCAGGTTGAAGTCACACTGGATCGTGCCGCACTGCCAGCTGCGCCCGATCGCGTCCTTGATCTTGATGTCGATCTTCGGCCCGTAAAACGCGCCCTCGCCTTCGTGCACCGCGTACGCCAGGTGCCGCGCGGTCAACGCCTCGCGCAGTGCCGCCTCGGCATGCTCCCACGCCTTCGCGCCGCCGATCGCCTTCTCCGGCTTCGTCGAGAGCTCGAGCTCGAAGTCGGTGAACCCGAACGTCTTCAGCACGTCGAACTCGAAGTCCAGCGCCTTGCCGATCTCCTCCACGAGCTGGTCTTCGCGCAGGAAGATGTGCGCGTCGTCCTGCGTGAAGCCGCGCACGCGTAAGAGCCCGTGCATCACGCCGGATTTCTCGTTGCGGTACACCGTGCCGAGCTCGAAGAACCGAAGCGGCAGCTCCCGGTAGCTGCGCAGCCCTGCTCGGTAGATCAGGATGTGCCCCGGGCAGTTCATCGGTTTGAGGCCGAACGACTGCTCGTCCGACTCCAGCAGGTACATGTAGTCGCGGTAGTAGTCGAGATGCCCTGATTGCTTCCACAGGTCCGCGCGGAAGAGGTGCGGCGTCGCCACGAACTCGTAGCCCCGCTTCAAATGCTCCTGCCGCAGGTACTCCTCGATCAGGTACCGGACCAGCGCCCCCTTCGGGTGATAAAACACAACGCCGGGCCCGGCGAGCTCCTGGAAGCTGAAGAGCCCCAGCTCGGTGCCGAGCCGGCGATGGTCGCGCCGCTTCGCTTCCTCCAGCCGCTTGAGATGCGCGTCGAGCTCCTCGGCCTTGAAGTAGGCGGTCCCATAAATCCGCTGCAGTTGCGTGTTCTTCTCATCGCCGCGCCAGTAGGCGCCGGCGAGGCTCAAGAGCTTCACCGCTTTGACATCGCCGGTCGACGCGACGTGGGGCCCTTCGCACAGGTCCATGAACTCCCCGTCGGTGAAGATCGACACCTTCGGGTCCGGAATCCCCTCGATGATCTCGAGCTTGAAGCGCTCGCCCTTCGCCGTGAAGAAGTCGACCGCCGCATCTTTCGCCATGAACGACTGCCGGAACGGATGGTTTTCCTTCACGATCCGCAGCATTTCCGCCTCGATCTTCGGCAGATCCTCCTCGGTCAGTTTGACCGGCAGATCGAGGTCGTAGTAGAACCCCTCGTCGATCGGCGGCCCGATCGCGAGGCGCACCTGAGGATAGAGCCTCCGCACCGCTTGAGCCATAATATGCGCCGCGCTATGTCGTAGCGCGTAGAGCGCATCCGCTTCTTTTTCTGGCGCGTGTCCCGCTTTATGACTCATGTCTGTCTCGTACCTGCGCCATGACCCCTATCGCTGTAAGATCCTGGGGTCATGTGCGCGGCGCTGTGCCGCAGGGCGTACAGCTTGTCGTGGCCGTCGTGATGGCCGGGCTGATGACTCATAGTTTAAATGGTGGGCGGTACTGGACTCGAACCAGTGACCTTTTCCATGTCAAGGAAACGCTCTAACCGACTGAGCTAACCGCCCTAGCTGCTCTGTTACAAGCCTGCATTGCCACAGAGATTGATATCGAGTGCCGGGGCTGGGAGTCGAACCCAGAAGCCCTTTCGGGCACAGGATTTTAAGTCCCGCGCTTTTTCCAGTTTAGCCACCCCGGCGCATGGGTCACACACTGAACCCCCAACGGCAGAATTGGAGGCGCGGATCGGAATCGAACCGATGTATAAGGGTTTTGCAGACCCTCGCCTTACCACTTGGCTACCGCGCCGGAGAAGCGACACGTACTCATCGACAGAAACGGGGACATGCGGCGGTCACGCTGGCGCGTTACAACGCGCCGTCGGACTGAAAATCGACCTGGCCGCCGACGCGCAGGATGTTGACGCCGTCCGGATGGTTCCCGTCGGCGTCCTCGGCGAGCGGTTCAGTCGACCGGCTGGCCGGCGAAAGGCCGGCGTTGTACTCATAGTCCCCGCCGGAGGGCGCGGCCGGAACCGGCTTGGCGGATGAGGGGCATTTGAAGACCGCAAGGTCGTCGAGGTACTTGTCGTGCAGCGCGTCCAGCGACGGCGGGTACTGCTCGTTGTGGTCGTCGCGGTACGCGGACACGGCGTAATAGATCTGCTTCACGTTGTTCGCGCACTTGGCACGGCGGGCCTTCTCGCGAAGCTTCATGGCCCCGGGAGCCAGAAAGCCGATCAGAATGCCGATGATCGCGATGACGACCAGCAGCTCAATGAGCGTGAATCCAAAGCGCCGCCTGTCGTCACCGATCATCTTAACTCTTGTCATGAGAAGCTGTTGCCATCGGTTGACCGTACCAAAGTCGCTCCACTTTGTCAAGGAGCGCCCGGGCCACGACGCGCTTCGAAGCCAACCCCAGCGGTGCGGCCTGGCCGGATTTCGTCAGCAGCCACGCCCGGATGCGCCGGCGGCCGAACGGGCCGTTCGCTTGGTCAGCCTGCTGGGCCACGATCACGTCCAACCGCTTGGCGCGCAGCTTCCGGCGCGCCTTGGCGACGGCATCAGAGGTCTCCAGCGCGAAGCCGGCGATCACTTGGCGCTTACGCCTCGGCAAGCCGGCGATCACATCCTGGGTTGCGGTCAATCTGAGCGTCGCTCCCCCGGCGCGGGACAGCTTCGCGCGGGCGACGCGCGCCGGCCGGTAGTCCGCGACCGCCGCCGCCATGATGACCGCGTCGGCGCCCGGCGCCTGCCGGGTCAGCGCGCGGGCCATTTGATCGGTCGTTTCCACGCGCGTGACGCGCGCGTTGCCGGGCAGCGGCTCGGTCACAGGACCGGTCACCATCGCCACCCGGTGCCCGCGACGCAGCGCTTCTTCGGCGAGCCGGGCCCCCATGTACCCGGTCGAATAGTTCGACAGAAACCGCACCGCATCGATCGGCTCGCGCGTCGGCCCGGCGCTGATCAAAAGCCTGAGCGGCGCATGCGCCGGGCGCGGCTTCCCCACGGGCCTATCGCCTCCGGGCCGTGCGCTTCGCCAGGCGCCGGGCGGCCGGACGCTTCGCCGGCTGGGAGTTCGTCCGCGCCGGTGCGAGCGGTACGGCCGGGCTCGCCGGCGCCAGCTGCCGGACCGCGCGGACGATCTCGTCCGTCTCCGCCAGATGGCCGATCGCCTCATAGCCGCACGCCAGCTTCCCGACATCCGGGCCGACAAACCTCGCCCCCAGGCGCTTGAGCAACTGGACGTTCCGCTGCACCGACGGATGCTGCCACATGTGGACGTTCATCGCGGGCGCGAACAGGAGCTTCGCGCGCGTCGCGAGCAGAATGCACGACAGCAGGTCATCGGCCTGCCCGTTCGCGAGCTTCCCGATGATGTTCGCGGTGGCCGGCGCGACCAGCACGACCTTGGCGTGGTCCGCCAGCGTCGTGTGGACGATGTGCGGGCTGTCCGTGTCGAACAGCTCGGTATAGACCTTCCGCTCCGAGAGCGCCTGCAGCGTGAGCGGCTGGATGAACTTGGTCGCCCGCGGCGTCAGCACGCAGGTCACGCCATAGCCGGCGTCCTTGAGCTGGCGGACGAGGTCCCCCGCCTTGTAGGCGCCGATCGAGCCTGTAATGCCCAGCACGATCTCCGGTGCATTGGTCATGTGGCTCGCCCCTTACTTTTTCTCCTTCTTCGCCTTTGCGCCGCGTCCCCGCTTCCCCGCGCTGTCCGCATCCGCCTTGTACAGCACCTTGCCCTGGAGAATTTCCTCGAGCGCCACCGAGGTGATCTTGCGCTGGCTGGTCTCCACGAGCGTCGGCGACCCGTCCGCCAGCTCCTTCGCCCGCTTCGCCGCCAGGATCACCAGCCGGTACACGCTGCCGCACTTCTTCAGCAGCTCTTCAATCGGCACTTGCGCCATCACCCACATCCCTTCGTTAGTGCGCCGCGATAATCGCTATCGCGAATGTGAAGCGATTATCGCGCGCACGTCCCGCACCGCCTGATCGAGCCGGTCGTTCACCACCCGGTGGTCGTACCGGCTCGCGCAGGCCAATTCCCGTTTCGCCGCCGCCAGGCGCTGCCGGATCGCCGCGCGCGATTCGGTCCGCCGCGCCATCAGCCGCCTCTTGAGCCGTACCAGCGACGGCGGCACGAGGAAAATCAAGACCGCGCGCTCGCCGAGCGCGCGCCGGACCTTCCGCGCGCCCTGCACATCGATGCTCAGGATGATGCGTCGTCCCCGCCCGAGCGCTTCGAGCACCGGCCGTTTGCGCGTGCCGTACCAGGCCCCGTGCACGCGCGCGCACTCCAAGAGTGCGCCGGAGCGGCGCAACCGGTCGAACTGTGCTGCCGTCACGAACCGGTAATCCCGTCCCTGGCGCTCTCCGCTCCGCGGCGGGCGGGTCGTCACCGACACCGATCGCGCGAGCGACGGCATGGCTTGACGCAGCCGTTCGACCACCGTCGTCTTGCCGCCGCCGGAGGGGCTGGAAATCACGAACACGCGCCCCGGCCGTCGCGCCCTCGTCACCCCTTGAGCTCCCTCAGCCGCTGCGCCACGGTTTCCGGCTGCAGGCTCGAGAGCACGACGTGGTCCGAATCCGTCACGATGACGGTGCGCGTCCGCCGGCCGTTCGTCGCGTCGATCAATTTCTGGTGGCGCCCGGCCGCTTCCCGCAGCCGCTTGATCGGCGAGGGCTCGGCGGAGACCACGGCGATGATCCGCTCGGCGGCCACCGCGTTGTCGAACCCGACGTTAAGCAGGACGGGGGCACTCATTCCAAGTTCTGCACCTGCTCGCGGATCTTCTCGATGCGCCCCTTGATTTCGACGACGTCTTGCGTCGCCGCCGCGTCGTTCACTTTGGCGCCCAGCGTGTTGGCCTCGCGCATCAATTCCTGCGCGATGAAATCCAACCGCTTGCCGACCAGCCGCTCGCCGGCGAGGGTCTCGCGCATGTACGCGAGGTGGCTCTCGAGCCGCACCAGCTCCTCGTGGATGTCCACGTCCTTCACGAGGGCCGCCGCCTGCTCCAGCTGCGAGGCGGAGGGCTGGTTCTTGCCGCCCAGGAGCTCCTGCAGCCGCTTGCGCACGTCCTGCCGCTGCTGGGCGAGCGCCTTCGGCAACCGGCGCTTGATGGCCTTCGCGTGGCGCGCGATGGCATCGAGCTGCGTGCGCAGATCCGCGACGAGTTTCGTCCCCTCGCGCTGGCGCGACCGCACGAGCTCCGCGATCGCCCGCCCCGCGGTCTGCCGGATCGGCTCCCAGAGCTGCTCGGGCGCCGAGCGTTCTTCGACGATCGTGAGCGCCTGCGGCAGCGCCAGCAGGTGCTCGAGGGTGATGGGGCCTTTCACGCCGAAGCGGTTCTTCAATTCCTGAAGGGCGGTGTGGTACCGCGACAGCAGCCGTTCATCCCAGACGACGCGCCGCTGGTCCGCGTGATTCGCCTGGACCATGACCGTCGCCTCGACGCGGCCGCGGCGGATGTGACCGCGGATCACCTCTCCGAGCCTCCCCTGCATCGCGGCCAACCCGTTCGGCAGGCGGGATTCGACTTCAAGATAGCGATGGTTCGTGCTGCGGATCTCGACCGTGACGCTGCCGGCGCCGGTCCGGTGCGTCGCCCGGCCGTACCCGGTCATACTGTGAATGCCGTGCCGTGGCCCCGCCATGCCGCGTTACCGCGCTGCCGCGTTCTGGGTTCTGGGCGTTCCCGAGGGCGCCAGCAGCTCGTCGGGCTTGAACCACAGCCGGATCTCGCGCTCCGCGTCCGCAGGGTCGGACGAGGCGTGCAGGACGTTCTCCATGAGGCCGCTCTCGATGTTGCGCCCAAACGCCCCGCGGATGCTCGTCGGGTCGGCCTTTTCCGGATTCGTCGCGCCGGTCACCTGCCGCACCCGCTCCACCGCGTCCTCGCCGTAATACACGAGCGCGAGCACCCCGTTCACGCCGTGCGCGTTCCCCTGCAAGTGCGTCACGGTCTCCTCGAAAAACGGTTTCGTGCGGATGTGCATGTAGTGCTCTTCCGCGAGCTTGCGGCTCACCCGGACCACCTTGGCCCCCAGCAGCTCCAGCTTGAGCGGCTCCAACCGCGAGATGACCTCACCCATCAAGTGCTTCTTGATCGCGTCCGGTTTAATCACGACCAGCGTGGATTGCTTCGCCATTAACTCGTCACCCCCAAGAGTTGCAGGATCCGTCCGAGGTCCTCCTGAGAGAAATAGTCGATCAGGATCCGCCCGCCGTGCTTGCGCGACGCGACGCTGACCTTCGTGCCCAGCGCCTGCCGCAAGCGCTCTTCCAGCGCCCTGGCGTCCGGGTCCGTGCGCTGGGCCTTGCGCCGCCGCTTCCCCGGCGAGGAGACGCTCGCCAGCGCCTCGGTCTGCCGGACCGTCATGCCGCTGGCGATCTGCCGGTACAGCGCAAGCTGCTGTTCGCGCCCTTCAACCGCGAGAATCGCTTTCGCATGTCCGAGCGTGATCGTCGCGTCCTGCAGGCCCTTGCGGATTTCCTCAGGCAGCGTCAGGACGCGCAGCAGGTTCGCCACCGTCGCGCGGGGCTTCCCCACCGCGGTCGCGATGTCGTCCTGCGTGTACCCGAACTCGTTCAGGAGCCGCGCGTACCCCTGCGCCTCCTCGACCGGGTTCAGGTTCTCCCGCTGGATGTTCTCGACCAGCGAAAACTCCAGCGCTTCCTTGTCGGACAGAGTCCGGATGATCGCCGGCACTTCCTGCACCCCCAGCGCGTGCGCCGCGCGCCACCGGCGCTCACCGGCGACCAGCTCATACGTGCCGTGCGCGAGCGGGCGCACGATCACCGGCTCGATGATGCCCGAGCGCCTGATTGAGGCCTTCAGCTCATCGAGCGCGCCGTTGTCGATCGCACTCCGCGGCTGAAACCGTCCCGGCCGGATCTGGTCCGTCCCGAGAAGGACGAAGCTCGACGTCGCGCTGCCCACCGGCTGGATCAGCTCCGCCAATCCCTTCCCGAGTCGTTTCATGCCGGCGACTCCTCCTCCTTGGTCAGCACTTCCTGCGTCAGCAGCTGGTACGCCAGCGCCCCCGTCGAGTGCGGGTCGTACAAGCAGATCGGCTTTCCGAAGCTCGGCGATTCAGCCAAACGGATGTTGCGCGGGATCGCCGTGTTGAACACCAGGCTCTTGAAAAACCCCCGCACTTCCTCGGCCACCTCGCGCGCCAGCGTCGCGCGGAAATCGGTCATCGTCAACACGATGCCGCCCACGCGCAGCGATGGATTCAGGCTTTGCTTCACGAGCCGCACCGCCTGCATCAGCGAGTTCAACCCCTCCAGCGCAAAGTATTCACACTGGACCGGAATCATGGTGCTGTCGGCGGCCACCAACGCGTTCACCGTGAGCAATCCCAGGGATGGCGGGCAGTCGAAAATGATGAACTCGTACTTGGCGCGCAGCGGCTCGCACGCGCGCCTCAGAATGGTCTCTCTTGATTCCATCGTCGCCATAACTGGTTCAGCTCCAGCGAGTTCCAGCTTCGATGGGATAATGTCAAGCTGCTCGATCGCGGTCTTGCGGATGGCCTGTTCGGCTGCAAACCCATCGATGAGGACGTTATAGATCGTGTACTCTGCTTCCCCGCGTCCGACCCCGCAGGCTGTCGACGCGTTGCCTTGGGGATCCAAATCAACGAGCACAGTGCGCTTTCCTGTCAGTGCGATATACGAGGCGACGTTCACCGCAGTCGTGGACTTCCCGACGCCGCCTTTCTGATTGCAGATCGCGATTACCCTAGCCATGCGCCCCCGCGACGTGCGAAATGTTCCACGTGGAACATTTTTGCACAGATGCCTTTGCGGGTCATTCTACGCGCCAGAGATGAGAACGCAAGAGAAAAGTGCTTGAAGAGCTTACTTTGCGAGCCGATACAGCGCGACGGACATCAAACTGTTTGTCATCCAGTACAGCACGAGGCCTGATGGAAAATGGTACAACATAAGCCCGAAGATCAGCGGCATGAGTGGGCCGGACATCATCTTCGCGGTCGGGTTCGCATCGCCTGCCGGCATCGATTGCTGCGACAGCTTTGTCTGCCAATACATCGCCACCGACATGAGGAGCGGCAGGACATTGACCCACTCGCCGATGAACGGCAGCGAGATCGGAAGCTGAAAAGCCCTATCAGGCAGCGAGAGGTCTCGAACCCATAGGAAGCTCGCGCCACGCAGCCCGACGAGGTGGTTGATGGCCTGGTACAGCGCGATGAAGAGCGGGATCTGGACGAGCATCGGCAAGCACCCGCCAAGCGGGCTGACTCGGTGCTCTTTGTACAATGCCATCACTTGCACATTGGCTTTTTTCGGGTCATCCTTGTGCTGTGCCATAATCCGGTCCATCTTCGGCTTCAGCTCCTGCATCCTTCTCATGGATCGCATGCCGAGCAGCGTGAACGGCGCGACAAGACCATTCAACAGCGCTGAGAGCAAAATAATGCCCACGCCGTAATTCCTCGTCACGCCGGAAATCCACTCGAGAACGACGACAAGAATGATGCCGATCTGCCCCAGGATGCCAATCTTAAATGCCTTCTCAAACCCTGCCTGGCGCATCGTGAAATAGTCCCTGGGGCCCATGTAGATTGCTGCGCTGTACAAGGTCCCGTCCGCCGTCGCCTCTCCAGGTAGTTCAAGAATCGCTGGAATCGTCCCCTCAGCCCCTGGGAGTAGTTTGGCCTCCATGGGGCCATAGGGCGAGCTGATCGACTGGCAAAAATACTGCTCTGTAAGAGAGACCAAAAATGTTCCACGTGGAACATTTTTGCCCGCCTTCACTGGAGCGGTGAGCTTGGCGTAGCTCGGCTTTTGGCTGTCCCCACGTACCGCCACAAGCTCAAGTGGCTCACTCCGCCCCATAGGCCCGGCCCGAAGCCAGCTGGCGCCGATTGCGCCTCTCCTTGGGTCAGTCTCTCCTGAGTCGGTCCTCTGTGACGTCAGTCTCATGTTGAGGACCATCGGATGCTCACCGAATGCGTAGACCAGGGTGTACGTCTCTCCGCCAGCTGTTCCGGATAGCTCCACCGAGTTAGCGGTAGTCGATCGAATGGCGAGGCTCGGCTCCTTGTCCAGTAGGGGGGAGAGAATTGGGAGCTGCCCCGCGAGGACCACAGGGCCGTCCTTATCAACGCTCTTGTGATTCTTGAGAGTTACGCTATGGATGGCGCCGGTTTTGGCTCCGATTTCCAGCACGATCTCTGAGGACTCTAATGACACAACTTCTTCATCAATAATAGGTTGCAGCAATGACTCGTATGGCTTGAGCGCCGGGGCAGGTCGCGGCCCTTCGCCGGACGGCAGGGAAGTTGCTGGCAAGGCTGGCCTCTGTCGCTGGGTCGCCGAGAACATCTGGGCATACCACATGAGGAACACGGAGGAAAGCAGCGCCGCGATAAGAACACGCTTCTCTGTCATTTCACCGGGTCAGCTCCATACCCTCCAAGCGGCTGGCATCGAACGATCCTCCCAAGCCCAAGCCACGCGCCACGAATTGCTCCGTACGCTCTGATCGCCTGCAGCGCGTACTCCGAGCAGCTCGGCAGGTATCTGCACGCACATAACATATGTATTTTGAATATCTTACGATATATCATGATCCCGAAGATCAGTACTGCGGCTAACGAAGAAGGCGCAGGCGTTTGCATAGGGTATCCATTTCGCGCTTCAAGGCCGCAGTGTCGGTGGTCAGCTCTGGGGGGTGAATGACAACGACGAGGTCAAACCCGTGCTCGAGCGGAAGCCTCTCCCCATACAACACGGTGCGCATTTGCCGCTTCAACCGGTTGCGCCGCACCGCCCCCTTCATGCCTCGGCGCGTGCGCATGCCGATGCGGGTTTCAGCCAGCCCGTTGGGGTTCGCACCGACGGAGAGAAGGCGCCCGCGCGCCCACCGTCCTTGACGGTAGACGGCGTTGAACGCCTTGGTCAGCTTAAGCGGGCTCTTGCCGGGCACTGCAGGCTGGGGGCCGAACGGCTACGCAGGGATGAGCTGCCAGCGACCTTTGCGCCGGCGGCGGCCGAGCGTTTTGCGTCCGTTACGGGTGGCCATCCGGGCCCTGAACCCGTGCGTACGCTTCCGCTTGAGGTTCGACTTGTTACGGAGATGCTTTTTCATTGCTCGTATTATATGGGGCGGCCGACGACGAATCAAGGAGAAATCACTTGAGCGCGCCAGGATGAGTTGCTACAATTGACCACTAACCCTCGAAACGCCACCGCCTGTGGAAAACGTGTGGAAACTGTGCAAAACTCTCAGTTCGACTGGCTGGAAGCCCGGGAAACCTTGAAGTTGAGGCTTGGGTCAGAGGTGGTAAGCCGCTGGCTCGATCCGTTGTCAGTCGCCTCGGCGGATGACCACGGGATTGTCCTGGAAGCGCCCAATCCGTTTTTCCGCGACTGGGTGACGTCCCATTACATGGAAGCGCTCCGCGCCTCCGCCGCGGGCCGCGTAATCCAGATCGTGACCGGCGCGACCCCCTCGGCCCCGGCCCCCACCGCGCCCTCCGTCGCGATGCCGGCGCGCCGCGAGCCGGACCTGCCGGCGGATAAGGTGGAGTGGGACCGCAGCCTCAACTCCAAGTTCACGTTCGACCGGTTCGTGGTCGGCACGAGCAACCGGTTCGCGCACGCGGCATCGCTCGCGGTCGCCGAGTCGCCGGCCAAGGCCTACAATCCGCTTTTCATCTACGGCGGCGTGGGGCTCGGCAAGACGCACCTGATGCAGGCGATCGGGCAGGCGATTCTCGCGCGCGCCCCGTCGCGGCGCATCGTGTACATCTCGAGCGAGCGGTTCACGAACGAGCTGATCGCCGCAATCCAGACCAAGACGACGACCAAGTTCCGCGACCGCTACCGCACCGTTGATGTGCTGCTGGTGGACGACATCCATTTCATCGCGGAGAAGGAGGCGACGCAGGAGGAGTTCTTCCACACGTTCAACGCCCTCTACGACGCCCACAAGCAAATCGTGATGTCGAGCGACCGCTCGCCGAAGGAGATCGCCGGCCTCGAGGAGCGGCTCGTCTCCCGGTTCGAGTGGGGGCTGGTGACCGACATCCAGCCGCCGGACCTCGAGACGCGGACCGCGATCCTCCGGAAGAAAGCGGAGGAGTCCGGGGTCGCGGTGCCGGACGAGGTGACGAACTTCATCGCGCAGCAGATCACCGCCAACATCCGCGAGCTCGAGGGGGCGCTGATCCGCGTCGTCGCGTATTGCAATCTGTTCAACAAGCCGCAATCGGCGGCGGTCGCCCGCGAGGTGCTGAAAGACATGGTGCGCGAGGTGAGTTCGCGGATTACGATCGCCGAGATCCAGCGGCGGGTCGCGGGCTATTTCCAGATCGAGCTGACCGAGATCCGGGGGGCGCGCCGGCAACGGTCGATCCTGTACCCGCGGCAGGTCGCGATGTTCCTCTGCCGCAAATTGACGGAGGCGTCGCTGCCGGAGATCGGCCAGGCCTTTGGGGGCAGGGACCACACGACGGTCATGCATGCCGTCGAAAAGATTGAAAATGAAATCACACAGGATACCCACAAGAAGCAGGTGGTGGATCACCTGAACCAGTTGGTGGTGTCCTCGTCCCATGAGGCGCGCTGAGGGGCCGGGTCTCCACAAATCCACAAGGCCTGTGACTACAACGGGTCTTTTTGTTTTAAAGAAAGAAAAGCGTATAGTCATGGCGCAGCGAAATCCACAGCGAACCTGTGGATATGTGCAGAACCTGATTGCCGGAACGCGGAGGACGAGGGCCTGATGCGGATCACCATCCCCCAACCGCAATTCTTGAAGAGCCTGCAGATGGTCGAGCACGCGGTGAACGACCGAAGCACCCTTCCCATCCTCGCTAATGTGCTGCTGGAGACCACGGAGCACGAACTGACGCTCACGGCCACTGATCTCGATGTGGGGATTCAATGCCGCTTTCCTCTGGTGCCGCCAGTCGAACGGGGGGCTGTCGCGTTGCCGGCGAGAAAGCTGACCACCATTATCCGCGAGCTGCCGGACGATACGGTGGTGCTTGAAGCTAAAAAGAACCACACGGCGACGGTGAATTGCGGGTCAAGCCACTTCCGGATCCCGGGGCTGCCGGCCGAGGACTTCCCGGTGCTGCCGCCGCCGGAAGTGGTCGGGGGGATCACCCTGCCGCAAGGGGCCCTGAAGGCGCTGATCACCCAGACCGCGTACGCGATGTCGATGGAAGAGACGCGGTTCATTTTGAATGGGGCGCTGCTCGTCACCCAAAAGAAGGCCTTGGTCCTGGTCGCGACGGACGGTAGGCGGCTGGCGGTCGCCGAGTCGCCGTTCAGCGGCGACGCCGCGCTGCAGGCGGTGGTGCCGGCGAAGACCATCCGCGAGCTCGGACGGCTGCTGCACGACGAAGACGCCGAAGACGTCACGATCGCGCCGCTCAAGGACAACCAGCTCACATTCCGCTTCGGCTCGGTCACGATCGTCACGCGGCTGATTGAGGGGCAGTTTCCGCAGTATGACAAGGTGATCCCGTCTGCCTCGAAGCACGGCGTCACCTGCGACCGGCAGATCCTGATGAACGCGATCCGGCGCGCAAGCCTCATGACGACCGCGGCCTCCCAGGCGGTCGTCTTCGAACTCTCCGCGGGGACGCTCGTCGTCTCAAAAGAGTCGCCGGAGCTGGGAAGCGCGCGCGAAGAGGTCGCGGTCGCCTACGCCGGGGAGCCGATGACGATCGCGTTCAACCCGGAGTTCTGGCTCGACGTGCTCAAGGTGCTGCCGACGTCGGAGGTGACGATCGAGCTCTCCGGCGCCGAGAAGCCGGCGGCGATCCGCCAGCCGGGCTTCCTCTACATCGTGCTGCCGATGAAGGTGTCGTAAGCTGCGCCGCGCTTCGGGCAAACGGCCCGAGACGATCGGCGCGCTGCTGCCGGGGGTGCTGGGGCAGGCCAAGCGCGACCACGGCCCGCTCGCCGCGGTGCAACGGAGGTGGCGGGGGCTTGTGGGCAAGGCGCTGGCCGACCACACGAAACCGGTCAGCCTGAGGCGGGGGCGGCTGGTGGTGCATGTCGCAGGACCCGGGGACGGCCACGCGCTCAGCTTTCAGCGCCGCCGCCTCATCGAGCGGCTGCGCAACGTCACGGACGGGAAAGTGGACGAGCTGGTCGTGCGGCCCGGGGAGCTCTGAGTCGTGGCCTACGTGGTGGACCGGCAGCACGCCCTCTGGTCCCGCGAGCTCGTCGCGGTCCTCTCGGTGCGGCAGCGGAAGGTCCGCAGCCGGGTCGTGCTGCGCGACAACAGCCTGTACCACACGCTGACGCGTGCGAAGACGTTCATTCGGCAGGTCAACGGAGAGCGGCGGTCTCGACGACACGTGGGAGCGATATGGCGGAACACGCAATGAAGAAGCGGACACCGAAACCTCACCCGGCACCGAAGCGCACCCCGCCGGCCGACGCCGGCAAGAGCGGGGGCGGCTACGACGCGAGCAGCATCACCGTCCTCGAGGGATTGGAGGCGGTGCGCCGCCGGCCGGCGATGTACATCGGCGACAGCAGCAGCCGAGGGCTGCATCATCTCGTCGAGGAGGTGGTGGACAACTCGATCGACGAGGCCATGGCCGGCTTCGCGAAGCGCGTCGAGATCACGATCCACCAGGACAACTCGGTCACCGTGATCGACGACGGCCGCGGCATCCCGGTCGACCTCCACAAGACCGAGAAGAAATCGGCGCTCGAGGTCGTGCTGACCAAGCTGCACGCTGGCGGCAAATTCGACAACAAGACCTACAAGGTTGCGGGCGGGCTGCACGGGGTCGGCGTCTCAGTCGTGAACGCGCTCGCCGAGTGGCTCGAGGCCGAGGTCAAGCGCGACGGGAAAATCTACCGCCAGCGCTACCAGCGGGGCAAGCCGGTGTCGGGCCTGACGACGGTGGGCAAGGCCATCGGCACCGGGACCCGCATCACCTTCAAGGCCGACAAGGAGATCTTCACGTCCGGCATCGTCTACAGCTTCGAGACGGTGGCGAACCGGATGCGCGAGCTCGCCTTCCTGAACAAGGGACTGTCGGTCACGCTGAAGGATGAGCGCAACGACAAGGAAGTGAAGTTCCAGTTCGACGGCGGGATCAAGGAGTTCGTCGCCCATCTGAACAAGGCGAAAACCCCGCTCCATAACGTGATCTACTTCGAGGACGCGAAGGAGCATGTATCGGTCGAGATCGCGCTGCAGTACAACGACGGCTACTCGGAGAACCTGTTCTCCTTCGCGAACAACATCAACACGGTGGACGGGGGGACGCACCTCTCGGGGTTCAAGTCGGCGCTCACCCGGACGATCAACGCCTACTGCAAGGGCAAGAACCTGTTCAAGGGCGACGACCTGAAAATCGAGAGCGAGGACTCCCGCGCCGGATTGACCGCGGTCGTCAGCGTCAAGGTGCCCCAGCCCCAGTTCGAGGGGCAGACCAAGGCGAAGCTCGGCAGTCCCGAGGTGGAGGGGATCGTCACGGCGATCTGCAACGAGCAGCTGGGGGCGTTTTTCGAGGAGCATCCGTCGGTCGCCGGGAAGATCGCGGAGAAGTGCCTCATCGAGGCGCGGGCGCGCGAGCGCGCGCGGCATGAGCGCGAGCTGGTGCGCCGTAAGGGGCTCCTCGAGTCGAGCGCCCTGCCGGGCAAGCTCGCCGATTGCTCGGAGCGGGACGCCGCGCTGTGCGAGCTCTACATCGTTGAGGGCGACTCAGCCGGCGGCTCGGCGAAGCAGGGCCGGGACCGGCGATTCCAGGCGATCCTGCCGATCAAGGGCAAGATTCTCAACGTCGAGAAGGCGCGCCTCGAGAAAATCCTGACCAACGTGGAGGTCCGGACGATCATCACGGCACTCGGCTGCGGCGTGGGATCCGAGTTCAGTCTGGAGAAGCTGCGTTACCACAAGATCATTTTGATGGCGGACGCGGACGTGGACGGGAACCACATCCGCACGCTGCTGCTGACGCTGTTCTACCGACAGATGCCGAAGCTTGTCGAGAACTCGCACATCTACATCGCGCAGCCGCCGCTCTACAAGATCAAGCGGGGCAAGCGCGAGGAGTACGTGGAGACCGACGCGCAGATGTCGGGCATGCTGCTCGAGCTCGGCGCCGAAGGGCAGACGCTAACCCACGCGAGGAGCAAGCGGACGTACAAGGACAAGGCGCTGCTCGACCTGCTGAAACTGCTCGTAGAGCTGGAGCCGCTCGTGCGCAGCCTGGGGCGGTACCGCATCGACGTGCCCACCTACTTCGCGCAACTCGACAAGAAGAAAGGGCTGCCGCTGTACTATCTCAAGGTGAACGGGAAGGAGCACTTCGCATTCACCGATGACGATCTCGCGAAGCTCACCTCGAAGTACGACTTGAGCCTCGAGGAGCTGGAGAAGAGCGCGGTGGGGGGCGCGGCCCATTTCGCCGAGTTGTACGAGGCGTCCGAGGTCAATGCGCTGCGGCAGAAGCTCGAGAAGCTGGAGCTCGGGCTCGAGGAGTACTTCCCGGCCGACGGGAAGCCGGCGTTCAAGCTCTCGCAGGACAAGGCCGACACGTCGTTCGGCGGGCTGCGCGAGGTGCTGCTGGCCGTGCAGGAAGAGGGCCGGAAGGGCATGACGATCCAACGGTACAAGGGGCTAGGGGAAATGAACCCGACGCAGCTCTGGGAAACCACGATGGATCCGGCGAAGCGCACGATTCTCAAAGTCACGCAGGAAGACACGGTGGAAGCGGAGCGGATGTTCACGACCCTCATGGGCGATGCCGTCGAGCCGCGCAAACAGTTCATCGAGGAGCATGCGCTCGAAGTGAAGGAGCTGGACATCTGAGGCGGGCAAGAGCAGACAGGATGGAGGCCACATGACCACCGAAGCAGGCGGACGCCAAACGGCGGGCGGCGTGCAGACCGGCGCGATCATCGCCGCGGCGTTCGCGGGGTATGCGAAGGCCTTCCGGCCGCTGCTCATCCTAGCGGTCATCAGCGCGGCCCCGGGCGTGGTCACGCAGCTGGTGCTGGACGCGGGGCAGTCCGCGATGGCGTGGGGGTTTGAAGTCGTCCTCGGGGCGCTCATCACGGCCATGACGGTGTTGGCCGGGATCGTCATCAGCGATGCCGCCCTGGACGGGCGCGCCGTGTCGCTCGGGGACGCGTTCGCGCGCTCGGGCCCGGCGTTCGGCCGCATGCTCGGCTGGTCGCTGGTGTTCGCCGCGGCTTGGGTCGGCGTGGCGCTCATCGGCGTGCTGGGGTTCGCCGGCGTCGGATCCGGCAGTATTCCCTGGGCGGTCGTGGGAGCGTTGTGCCTCGTCGCCGCGGTCATCGTGGCGCTCGTGATCATGGTCCGGTGGAGCCTGTTCGCGCAGATCATTGCGCTCGAACCCCGGGGCAGCGTGGGGCCGTTCGCGCGGAGCACGCAGCTCGTCCGCGGGCGGTTCTGGGCGGTGGCCCTCGCCTGGCTGGGGCTCGTGATCTTCGGCATTCCGGGGGCCGCGCTGTCGTACGCGGCCGTGGACCCGCAGACGCGCAGCATCGCGAACCCCGCGGCGTACTGGGGCAGCGTGGCGCTCTCCATCGCGGCGCTGCCGCTCGTGACGGTGGGAGCGGTGGCGGTCTATCGCGGCTTGGTCGGGAAGCAAGGGACGGCATAACCGAAGGCAGGGCATGTATACACTCGGCGAGAAAATCGTTCCGCGGGAAATCGAAGCAGAGATCAAGCAGTCGTACCTGTCATACGCGATGAGCGTCATCGTCGGGCGGGCACTCCCCGACGCGCGCGACGGGCTGAAGCCCGTGCACCGGCGCATCCTCTACGGCATGCAGGACCTGGGGCTCGACCCGGGGAAGCCCTACAAGAAGAGTGCCCGCATCGTCGGAGAAGTCCTCGGCAAGTACCACCCGCACGGCGACTCGGCGGTCTACGACGCGCTGGTGCGCATGGTGCAGGACTTCTCGCTGCGCTACCCGTTGATCGACGGGCAGGGCAACTTCGGCAGCGTGGACGGCGACGCGCCGGCGGCCATGCGGTACACCGAGGCGCGGCTCGCGGCGGTGGCGAACGAGCTCCTGAGCGACATCGACAAGGACACGGTGGACTTCGCGCCGAACTTCGACGGCTCGCTCAAGGAGCCGAAGATCCTGCCGGCGCGCATCCCGAACCTGATCGTGAACGGCTCCAGCGGCATTGCCGTCGGGATGGCGACCAACATCCCGCCCCACAACCTCAGCGAAGTGGCGGATGCCGTCGCAGCACTGATCGACGACCCGGCAATCGAAGTCGCCGCGCTGATGCGGCACATCAAGGGACCGGATTTCCCGACCGGCGCGATCATCTGCGGCAAGGACGGCATCAAGGACGCCTACGCCACCGGGCGCGGCTCGCTCAAGATCCGCGCCAAGGCCCAGGTCGAAGAGATGAAGGGCAACCGCCAGGCGCTCGTGATCACCGAGCTGCCGTACCAGGTGAACAAGGCGACCCTGCTCGAGTCGATCGCGGCGCTCGTGCAGGAAAAGACGATCGAGGGCATCTCGGATTTGCGCGATGAGTCGGACAAGGACGGCATGCGGATCGTGATCGAGCTGAAGCGCGACGCGAACGACCAGGTCGTGCTGAACCAGCTCTACAAGCACACGCAGTTCGAGACGAGCTTCGGCATCATCATGCTCGCCATCGTCGACGGCCGGCCGCGCGTCCTCGGCCTCAAGCCGCTGCTGCAGCACTTCGTCGACTACCGCAAGGAAGTCATCGTCCGGCGGACGAAGTTCGAGCTGGCCCGGGCCCAGGAGCGGGCGCACATCCTCGAGGGGCTCAAGATCGCGATCGCGAACCTCGACGCGGTCATCAAGACGATCCGGCAGTCGAGGAGCCCGGCCGAGGCGAAAGAAGCGCTCATCAAGAAGTTCGAGCTCAGCGACCGCCAGGCGCAGGCGATCCTCGAAATGCAGCTGCAGCGGCTGACGGCCCTCGAGCGCGACAAGCTCGAAGCCGAGTACAAGGAGCTCCTGAAGAAGATCGAGTACTACCAGATGCTGCTCAAGAGCGAGCGCAAGGTGCTTGACCTCATCAAGGACGAGCAGGCAGAGCTGAAGCGGAAGTTCGGTGACGAACGGCGGACCGAGATCCTCGGCGAGGTGAAGGACTTCAAGATCGAGGACCTGATCGCGGACGAGGACGCCGTCATCACGATCAGCCACGCCGGGTACATCAAGCGGCTGCCGATCTCGACCTACCGCAAGCAGCGGCGCGGCGGCATGGGCGTGACGGCGATGGAGACGCGCGACGAGGATTTCGTCGAGCATCTGTTCGTGGCCTCGACGCTCGAAACGCTGCTGTTTTTCACGAACCAGGGGCGCTGCTTCTGGCTCAAAGTCCATGAGGTGCCGCAAGCCAGCCGCTACGCCAAGGGGAGCGCCATCGTGAACCTGCTGTCGCTGCAGCAGGGCGAAGGGCTCTCGACCTTCGTCGCGGTGAAGGAGTTCTCGCCGACAGCCTCGCTCATCATGGCGACGCGGCAGGGCACCGTGAAGAAATCGAAGCTGGACGCGTACGCGAACCCGCGCAAGGCCGGCATCATCGCCATCACGCTGGACAAGGGTGACGCGCTGATCGAGGCGGAGGTCACCGACGGCAAGCGTGAGATCCTGCTCATGACGCGCCAGGGGAAAGCGATCCGCTTCCCCGAGGATCAGGCGCGCGAGGTCGGGCGATCGGCGCGGGGGGTGCGCGGCATCCGGCTCGACAAGAAGGACGAGGTCGTCTCGATGGCGATCGTGGAGCCGAAGTCCGAGCTCCTGACGGTCACCACGCTCGGCTTCGGGAAACGGAGCCCGGTGGAGGAGTACCGCGTGCAGAGCCGCGGCGGCAAGGGTATCATCAACATCAAGGTCACGCCGAAAAACGGCGAGGTCGTTGGCGCCAAGACGGTGACGGATCAAGACGAACTCATGCTGATCTCGCACGAGGGCATGATGGTCCGTTGCCCGGTGAAGGACGTGCGCTCGACCGGCCGCGGCACGCAAGGCGTCCGGCTCATCAACATCAAGGGCAAGGACCGCGTCGCCTCCGTGGCGCGCGTGGCGCCGAAGGAAGAGGCTGAGCCGGCCGCGCTCGCCGCGGCGCCGGAGAAACCCGAGAAGTCCGGCAAACGGGAAGTCTGACTCATACGTGTCCCCATCGTCTAATGGTTAGGACAAGAGCCTTTCGAGCTCTCGATGGGGGTTCGATTCCCCCTGGGGACACCATTTTTGTTGTCCTGGCGACGGGCGGCCTGGATGACCGGTGAGCCGTCGGGTTTTCCACCGTCGCTGAAAAGCTGTGGATAACGTCTGGGTGAGCGGCGGGCGGCTGGTGATGCCCCAGGGCATCGTCGACGGCGCGGTGCAGATCGTCCGCGGCCGCATCGGCGCGATCCGGCCCGCGGTGCCGCGCGGCGCGAGCACGATCCGGGTGGGCGGGGCCTTTGTCGCCCCGGGCTTCATTGATTTGCACGTCTGGGGGGAGCCGGCGGTCGTTGCGAAGGACGCGGCGCGCGCCGGCACGACCGCCTTTCTCACGACGCTGGGGCCTGAGCCCCTGAGCGAGCTCGTCCGGAGCGTTGCGGCGCGCTCGCGCGCCGAGCCCTCGGGGGGCGCGCGTTGCCTGGGCGTGCACCTGGAAGGCCCGTTCGTGAATCCGGTGCGCGGCGGCGCGCTGCCCAAGCGTTGGATGCGTCCGCCGACGATCGGTGAGCTCTCGCGGCTGGCGGCCGCGGCCGCGGCCGCGGCCGGCGGCCGGCTCAAGCTAGTGACGCTGGCGCCGGAATTGCCGGGTGCCGTGGCGGCCGTGCGGTGGCTCGTGCGGCGGCGGATTGCGGTCTCGCTCGGGCATAGCGACGCGACGGCAGGACCTGCGGCGCGCGCAGTGGCGGCCGGGGCCTCGGCGGTGACGCACGTGTTCAATGCCATGCGGCCGTTCTATCACCGCTCACCGGCCCTGCTCGACGTGGCGCTCGGCGAGCCGCGCCTCTCGGCCATGGTGATCGCCGACGGCGTCCATGTGAGCGGCAGCGCGCTGGGGCTGCTCGCGCGCGTCAAAGGCCCGGACAGGCTCGTCCTGGTGACAGATTCGATCCGCCGGCAGGGGTGGGACGTGCGGCGGCGCGGCGGCGCGTACTATACCCGCCATGGCGTGCTGGCCGGCAGCGACCTGACGATGCTGCAGGCGGTGCGGAACATGGTGCGGCTCGGCGGCGTCGCGCTGTCGGATGCGGTGCGGATGGCGAGTGCGGTGCCGGCACGGCTCATCGGTGAAGGCGGGCGCCGGGGTGTGCTGGCGACGGGATGGGCGGCGGATCTGGCGGTCTTTGACCGCGCATTTGAGCCCCGCATGACCATGGTGAACGGGGCGATCGTGTTTCAACGAGGCAGCTGACCATGTGCGGAATCGTCGGATATGTCGGGAAGGCGCCGGTGGCGGACGCGATCGTGGACGCGCTCAGCCGGCTGGAGTACCGCGGCTATGACTCCGCCGGGGTCGCGATTCTGAACAGCCATGGGATCGAGGTGCGCAAGCGCGTCGGGAAGCTGAAGGTGCTCGCCGAGGCGCTGGCCCGCCAGCCGATGAAGGGCCAGATCGGCATCGGCCACACCCGCTGGGCCACGCACGGCGAGCCCACGGAGGTCAACGCCCACCCGCACACCGATTGCTCCGGGACGCTCGCCATTGTCCACAACGGGATCATCGAGAACTATTCCGAGCTGAAGGACCGGCTCACGAAGCTCGGCCACACCTTCCGCTCGAAGACCGACACCGAGGTGGTCGCGCATCTCGTCGAAGAACTGCGGAAGCACCACCCGCTCGGGCTGGCCTTCCGCATGGCGCTGAAAGAGCTGCGGGGCTCATACGCCATCTGCCTGCTGTCGACGGATGAGCCGGAGCGGATGTTCGGCGCGCGCAACGGCAGCCCGCTCATCGTCGGCATCGGCAAGGGCGAATCGTTCTTCGCGAGCGACGTGCCGGCGATCCTCGGCCGGACGAAACGCGTGGTCTACCTGAACGATCTTGAGGCGGTCGAGCTGACCGCGAAGGGGCCCCGCCTGTCGACGCTGGACGGGAAGGCCGTCAAGCGCAACCCGACCACCATCACCTGGGACCTCGCCGCAGCCCGCAAAGGCGGCTACCCGCACTTCATGCTGAAAGAGATCCATGAGCAGCCGCAGGCCATCGAACAAACGCTCTTCAACCGCCTGGACGCCGACAAGGGGCGGATCGTCTTCGACCGCCGCACGAAGCGCTTCCTGAGCGAGCTGACAGCGAACGCCCGGTTCGTGATTCTCGGCTGCGGCACCGCGTACCACGCGGGCCTGGTCGGGGAGTACATGCTGGAGGAGTTCGCGCATATCCCCGTCGTCGTGGATCTGGCGAGCGAGTTCCGCTACCGCGGGCCCATGCTCGACCGCAACACGACCGTGCTCGCCATCACCCAATCCGGGGAGACGGCGGACACCCTGGCAGGCATCCGGCTCGCGAAGCAGCAGGGCGCTAAGGTGCTCTCCATCTGCAACGTGATGGGGTCGACGATCGCCCGAGAGTCCGACGCCGTCCTCTACACGCACGCCGGCCCGGAGATCGCGGTGGCCTCCACGAAAGCCTACACGTCGCAGGTCGCCACGCTGACGCTGCTCACGCTGTACCTGGCCCACCAACGCAAGCGGTTGCGGGGCGCTGAATGGAAACGGCTGGTGCAGGGGCTTGCGAACCTGCCCCGCGTGATCGACCGGGCGCTGGCCGGCGAGAACGCCATCAAAGCGGTCGCGGCCAAGTACGCGGCGGCGCGGGACTTCTACTATCTGGGACGGCGGTACAACTACCCGAGCGCGCTCGAAGGAGCACTTAAGCTCAAGGAGATCTGCCCGCGCATCCACGCGGAGGGGTACGCAGCCGGCGAAATGAAGCACGGCCCGATTTCGCTGATCCGCAAAGGCTGGCCGGTCGTCTTTCTCGCGACCCAGTCGCCGGTCTATGAGAAGGTGATCTCCAACATCGAAGAGGTCCGCGCCCGGAAGGGCGAGTGCATCGTGATCGGCTCCGAGGGCGACACGCACCTCAAGCGCTACGCCGACAGCCTCATCACCGTGCCGAAGACCGACGAGCTGTTCTCCCCGATCGTCGCGGCGATCCCGCTGCAGCTCTTCGCCTACTACGTCGCCGACGCCAACGGCTGCGACATCGACCAGCCGCCGAACCTCGCCAAGAGCGTCACGGTCGAATAGGCCGTGATGGCGGGCGCCCTGCACGTCGTGGCCACGCCGATCGGGCACCTTCGCGACATCACGCTGCGGGCGATCGAGACGCTGAAGGCGGCTGACCTGATCGCCTGCGAGGATACGCGCCACGCCTCGATCCTCCTCAAGGCGCACGGGATCTCGACGCCGACGACGAGCTACCACAACTACTCCGGGCCGGCCAAGACCGACCGGATCATGGCACGGCTGCGGGATGGGGCGTCGGTGGCGCTCATCTCCGATGCCGGGTCGCCGGGGATCTCGGACCCCGGCTTCGCGCTGATCCGCGAGGCGCTGACGATCGGCGCCCCTGTCCACGTCGTTCCGGGGGCCTCGGCCGCGCTCACCGCGCTCGTGCTCTCCGGATTTCCGACCGACCGGTTCGTGTTCGAGGGGTTTTTGCCGGTCAAACCTGGCGCGCGGCGGACGCGGCTCGAGGCGCTCAAGGACGAGGAGCGCACGGCGATCCTGTACGAGTCACCGCACCGGATGCTCAGGCTCCTCGGGGATCTTGAGAATGTGCTCGGGAACGTGCCGGTGTCCGTGAGCCGCGAGTTGACCAAGCTGTTCGAGGAAACGCGCCGCGAACCGGTGAGCGAGGCGCGGAAGCATTTCGAGGCCCATCCGCCGAAAGGGGAGTTCGTCGTGGTGCTGCCGCCGCAGCGGTTGAGGAGTCATGAGTAACTCGATTCATCCAAGCGCGGTCATCGGGACACACGCCACCATGGGCGATGGGAATACCATCGGCCCGGGGTGCGTCATCGAGGATGGCGCAGTCCTCGGTTCGCGCAACCGGCTCTGGATGAACGTGTACGTGGGCCCAGGCACGACGATCGGGGACGACAACCAACTCCACATGGGCGCCGTGGTCGGCCACAGCCCCCAGGACCATGCCTTTGCCGGCGGGTCCACATACACCCGTATCGGCCACCGCAACACGATCCGCGAGTACGTGACCATCCATCGCGGGACCAAAGATGGGACCGCCACCACGATCGGTAATGACAACTTCTTCATGGCCAATGCCCACATCGCGCACAATTGCCAGGTCGGCTCCCGCGTCATCCTGGTGAACTTGGCGAGCCTGGCCGGCTACTGCGTGATAGAGGATCAGGCGTCTGTCTCCGGTCTCGTGGTGTTGCACCAATTCACCCGCATCGGGCGCCTGGCCCTGATCAGCGGGCTCTCCGCGGTCAACAAGGACGTGCCCCCCTTCATGCTGTGCGGAGGCCGTCCGGCGGTCGTCCAGGGCCTCAATGTGGTCGGGTTGCGCCGGTCTGGTTTGGGGCCTGAGGCCAGGGCAGAGATCAAGAAAGCCTACAAATTACTCTACCGGGACGGACTGAACGTCCCCCAGGCCCTGGAAGCTATCCAGCAGGAGTGTAAATCACTGGAAGTCATAGAGCTGGTTGAGTTTGTGAAAAGCTCAGAGCGCGGGATTTGTGCAGGAATCAGCTCGGAGGAGGCCGGGGAAGACTCTATTTTGCCACGAAAACCAAAAAATATTTTGCAGGGGGATTGACAGAGTGGGCCGTTTTTTCGTATAATAGACATAGTGTCGAACCTTTAAAGGCCGCCCCGAGAGGCGGAAAAGGGAGATGACGGAACACGAATCCGAGTCCCAGGCTGGTCCTCGCCATCGCGGCGGGGACTTTTTGTTGCGCGAAAAGGCCAAGCTGCTGGACGCCGAGGCGATCCGTCGCTCGGTCACCCGCATCGCGCACGAAATCCTCGAGCGGCACAAGTCGCCGGCGCTGCTCGCAATCGTCGGCATCCGGACCCGCGGCGCGATCCTCGCCCAGCGACTAGCCAAAGAGATCGAGCTGATCGACCGGCACCCGGTGCCGGTGGGCGCGCTCGACATCACGCTGTACCGCGACGACCTGACCCGCATCGGCCCCAATCCGGTCGTGCACGCGACCGACATCACCTTCGACATCGATGACCGGGACATCATCCTGGTGGATGACGTGCTGTTCACCGGACGCACCATCCGCGCCGCCCTGAACGCCCTCAACGACTTCGGACGCCCGAAGACGATCCAGCTCGCCGTCCTGGTCGACCGCGGCCACCGGGAGCTCCCCATCCGCGCCGACTACGTCGGAAAAAACATCCCGACCAGCCTCACAGAGCACGTCGTGGTGCGGCTGAGCGAGCTGGATGAGAAGGACGAAGTGGTCCTCGAAGTGCCGGAGGGAAAGCCTGCATGAGCGAGACCGCCGTCACGAGCGCCGCGTCCCAGACCGCGCGGTGGATGAAGAAAGACCTGCTGGGCCTGCGCGAGCTCTCCGCCGAGGAGATCAGGCTCGTCCTGCAGACCGCCGAATCGTTCCGAGAGATTTCGCTGCGCCCGATCAAGAAGGTGCCGGCGCTGCGCGGGAAGACGGTCGTGAACCTGTTCTTCGAGCCGAGCACCCGTACCCGCATCTCCTTCGAGCTGGCCGCGAAGCGGCTCTCCGCCGACATCGTGAACATCGCCGCCTCCGCGTCGAGCATCACGAAGGGGGAGACCATCCTCGACACCATCCGCAACCTGGAAGCGCTCAAGATCGACACGCTGGTCATCCGCCACGCGGCCGCCGGCGTCCCGCACGCCATCGCGCGCCGGGCGAGCGCATCGGTGATCAATGCCGGCGACGGGGCGCACGAGCATCCGACCCAGGCGCTCCTCGACCTCTTCACCGTGCAGGAGAAGAAAGGCCGCATTGAGGGGCTCAACGTCTCGATCATCGGCGACATCGCCCACTCGCGCGTGGCGCGCTCGAACATCTGGGGCTTCACCAAGCTGGGCGCCAAGGTGACCGTGTGCGGCCCGCCCACCCTCATGCCGCCGCAGATCGAGGAGCTGGGGGTGCGCGTGACGCACCGGGTCGAGGAGGCGATCGAGGGCGCCGACGTGCTGATGCTGCTGAGGATCCAGCATGAGCGGGCCGAGGCGCAGCTCGTGCCGGGGGTGCGCGAGTACCGGCTGCGCTACGGCATCGACCGCGAACGACTCACCCGCGCGAAGCCCGAGGTCCTCATCATGCACCCCGGCCCGGTGAACCGCGGCGTCGAGCTCGACTCCAGCGTGGCCGATGGGCCGTTCTCGGTGATCCTCGATCAGGTGACGAACGGGCTCGCCGTCCGCATGGCCGCGCTGTACCTGGTCTCCGGCGCCCCCAAGGTCGACGATGAGGAGGGCGCATGACCGCGAAGCTCCTCATCAAGGGCGGGCGGGTGGTGGATCCGGCGAACCGGCGCGACGGCGCGTTCGATCTCCTGATCAGCGGCGGCACCATCGCCGACGTCAAGGCCTCCATCCCGGCGAACGGCGCCACGGTGATCGACGCTAAGGGGCTGCTGGTCGTCCCCGGCCTCGTGGATTTGCACACGCACCTGCGCCAGCCGGGCCGCGAGGACAAGGAAACCATCGAAACCGGCTGCCGCGCGGCGATCAAGGGCGGCTTCACGACGATTTGCGCCATGCCGAACACCGATCCGGCGATGGACCACCGCGGGGTGGTGGACTTCGTCCGGCAAGAAGTCGCGCGGCTCTCGCTGATCAGCGTGCATCCGATCGGGGCGATCACGCGCGGGCGCGAGGGCAAGGAGCTCACCGATTTCGGCGAGCTGTTCGACGCCGGCTGCATCGCGCTCTCCGACGACGGCAATCCGGTGGCCGACGGGCTCCTGATGCGCCGCGCGCTCGAGTACGCCAAGATCTTCGGCCGGCCGCTCATCCAGCACGCCGAGGACCCGGCGCTGGCCGCCGGCGGGGTAATGCATGAGGGGCTGGTCTCCACGACGCTGGGGCTGCGGGGGATGCCGGGCGAGGCCGAGTCGGTCATGGTGGCGCGGGACCTGGCCCTCGCGGAGCTGACCGGAGGCTGGGTCCATTTCGCCCATCTCTCGAGCGCCAGGTCGGTCGAGCTGATCCGCGAGGCGAAGCGCCGCGGAGCGCGCGTGACCTGCGAAGTCACGCCGCACCATCTGGCGCTGACACATGAGGCGGTCGGCGAATTCGACACGCGCGCGAAGGTGAACCCGCCGCTCAGGGCCGAGGCGGACCGCCAAGCGCTCCTCGAGGGGTTGCGCGACGGCACGATCGACGCCATCGCGACCGACCATGCGCCGCACACCGATTGGGAAAAGGAGACCGACTTCGACGCCGCGTCCTTCGGGATCAGCGGGCTCGAGACCGCGCTCAGCGTCTGCGTGGGCGCCCTGGTCGCTCCGGGGCTCTTCACATGGAGCCAGCTCATCGAGCGCTTCTCGACCGCGCCGGCCAAGATCGCGGGCTGTCCGGGAGGCGCGCTGAGCGCCGGGGCGCCGGCGGACGTGATCCTCATCGATGCGGCCGCCCAGTGGACCGTGGATCCGGCGCAGTTCGCGTCGAAGGGCCGGCACTCGCCGTTCGCCGGACAGCCGGTCACCGGGCGCGTGGTGAAGGTGATCGCGCGCGGGTGCGAGGTGAGCGCATGAGCGCCGCGAACCGCACTGCCTGGCTCGTGCTGGAAGACGGCACCGCGTTCAAGGGGCGCGCGATCGGCGCCGAGGGCGAGACGCTCGGCGAAGTCGTGTTCAATACCTCGATGACCGGGTACCAGGAGGTGCTGACCGACCCGTCCTACAAAGGCCAGCTCGTCTGCATGACGTACCCCCACATCGGCAACTACGGCGTGAATGACGAGGACGCCGAGTCGCGGAAGCCCTGGGTGGACGGGTTCATCATCCGCGAGCTGTCGCCGATCGCGAGCAACTTCCGCTCGCAGGAAGCGCTCGACGCCTACCTGAAGCGCCACGGGGTCATCGCGATCGACGGCGTGGATACCCGCGCCCTCACCGTGAAGCTGCGGCAGCGCGGCTCGATGAACGGCGGGATCTCCACGACCGAGCAGGATCCGGAGCCGCTGCTCGCGCGCGTCCGCTCGGCCCCAAGCATCGTCGGCGTCGACTTGGTGCAGCAGGTGACCTGCGAGGCCGCCTATGAGTGGGCGCCGCAGGCGAACGCTGCAGGACCACGGATCACGGTCATGGATTTCGGCGTGAAGCACAACATCCTGCGCGAACTGAGCGGCCTCGGTTGCCGGGTCACCGTGGTCCCGGCCCGCACCGCCGCGGCCGACGTCTTGGCGACGAAGCCGGATGGGGTGGTGCTCTCGAACGGTCCGGGCGATCCGGCTGCCGTGACGTACGCGGTGGAGATGATCCGCGGGCTGATGGGCCGCGTCCCGATGCTCGGCATCTGCCTCGGCCACCAGCTCCTGGGCCTCGCGTACGGCGGGGAAACGTTTAAACTGAAGTTCGGGCATCACGGCGGCAACCATCCGGTGCAGGACCTGTCGAACGCGAAGGTGGAGATCACGACGCAGAACCACAACTTCGCGGTGCGCCTCGAATCGATCCCCGGCCGCGAGGTGGAGGAGACCCACAAGAATCTCAATGACGGGACGGTTGAAGGGATGCGCCACGCGACGCTGCCGATCCTGAGCCTCCAGTACCATCCGGAGGCGGCCCCCGGCCCGCACGACGCCCGGTATTTCTTCAAGCGGTTCCTCGATCTGGTCGAAGGCGTGCATGCCTAACTTCATCGCCGATTTCCACATCCACTCGCGCTTCAGCCGCGCCTGCTCCAGCGCCCTCACGGTGCCGGAGCTCGCCAAGTGGGCGAAGATCAAGGGGATCGGCGTCCTGGGGACCGGCGACTTCACGCACCCCATCTGGCGTGAGGAGCTGAAGGACCAGCTGCGCGACACCGGCGACGGGCTCTACGAGCACGCGGGCGTCAAGTTCCTGCTGACCGCCGAGGTGAACACCCTCTTCTACAAGGGCGGAAAGTGCCACCAGGTCCACCAGCTCCTCTTCGCGCCAAGCTTCGCGGCGGCGGAGCGCATGATCCGGGAGCTGGAAGCGTTCGGCAGCCTCGCGAGCGACGGCCGGCCGATGCTGCGGCTCGAGCCGCGGCGCCTCGTCGAGATCGCGCGCGGGGCGGACGCGCGGAGCCTCGTGGTCCCGGCGCATGCGTGGACCCCCTGGTTCGGCATCTTCGGCTCGGCGACCGGCTTCGACCTGATCGAGGAGTGCTTCGAGGACCAGGCCCAGCACATCATCGCGCTCGAGACCGGCCTCTCCTCGGATCCCTCGATGAACTGGCGGCTCTCCCGGCTCTCGCGCTACGCGATCATCTCGAGCTCGGACGCCCATTCGGCCCGAAAGCTGGGCCGGGAGGCCACGGTGTTCGGCGGTCCGATGACGTACGACGGCATCATGGACGCGCTGAGGACCAAGGACAAGACGAAGCTGCTCTCCACGATCGAGTTCTTTCCCGAGGAGGGCAAATACCACTATGACGGCCACCGGGCGTGCGGCATCCGGTGGGCTCCCGAAGAGACGAAGCGGCACGGGGCGATGTGCACGGTGTGCGGGCGCAAGGTGACGGTCGGCGTCATGCACCGGGTGGATGCGCTGGCCGACCGGCCGGACGGGGTGACGCCGCCCGAAGGGATCCCGTTCAAGCGCATCGTGCCGCTCGAAGAGATCGTGGCTGAGGCCCTGGACGCCGGGGTCGGCACGAAGAAGGTGGACCGCGAGTACTTCCAGCTGATCGAGCGCTGCGGCAGCGAGTTCGCCGCACTGCTCGATGCGTCTGAGGACGACCTGCGGCGCGCGACGACCGAACGGATCGCGGAGGGGATCCTCCGCGTGCGCCACGGCGCGCTCCGCGTGGAACCCGGCTACGACGGCGAGTTCGGTACGGTCAGGATCTTCGGCGGCGAAAGCGCCGGCGTGTCCGCGAAAGGCGACGAGCAGCTGACGCTGTTCTCATGACGCGATGGACTCCTCCTTCTGGCGGATCGTCTTCCTCATCTGCGGCTTCTTCGGCATGAGCTGGATCGTGCTCGCGTCGAACTGGCTCAGCGCCCAAGGGCTGACGGTGTCCGGTGCCGCGTGCGCCTGGGACCCGGCGCAGCGCGCCTATGTCGCGACGGTGACCGTGCAGAACACCGAGGACACGTTCAAGGTGGCCGAGCTGTCCGTCCAGGGCCGCTTCCGTCCGGGCGCAGGCCAAGCGTGGCCGCACCACACGATCCGCACCCGGTACAGCTCGGTGACCCAGCCGCTGGTCATGGCGCTGTCGCCTCACGGGACGGCGACCGAGCAGGTGGCATACGCGATCCCGAGCGCCGAGGCGTTCGAGTGCTCGGCGAACGTCCGCATCGGGCGCCAGGAGAAGTTCGACCAGGAGCCGTCGCCCGAGGTGCTCGATGCCGTGACCGGCGAGCTCGGGCAGCGCACGCCGGCGCCACGCCGCGGATTCCGCCGCCGGGGCCTGTAAACCAAGCACCGCGCAGGAGCAGATGCCGAAGCGAACCGATTTGAAGAAAGTCCTGATCATCGGGTCCGGCCCGATCGTGATCTCGCAGGCGTGCGAGTTCGACTATTCCGGGGCCCAGGCCTGCAAGGCGCTCCGCGAGGAGGGGTTCACCGTCGTCCTGGTGAACTCGAACCCGGCCACCATCATGACCGATCCGGAGATGGCCGACCGGACCTACATCGAGCCGATCACCGCGGACATCGTCGAGAAGATCATCGAGGCCGAGCGCCCCGACGCGCTGCTGCCGACGCTGGGCGGACAGACGGCGCTCAACGTGACGGTGCAGCTCGCCGAGCGAGGGGTCCTGGACCGGTGCAAGGTCGAGCTGATCGGGGCGAAGATCGACGCGATCAAGCGGGCCGAGGACCGCGGGCAGTTCAAGAAGACGATGGAGGCCATCGGCCTCGAGATCCCGCGGGCCGGCAATGCCCGCAGCTTCGAGGAGGCCAAGGCGATCGCGGAGACGATCGGCTTCCCCTGCGTCATCCGGCCGAGCTTCACGCTGGGCGGCACCGGAGGCGGGGTCGCCTACAACTCCGAGGAGTTCGAGCGCATCGCGAAGCTGGGCCTCGAGCTCTCCATGATCAGCGAAATCTCCGTCGAGGAGTCGGTCATCGGCTGGAAGGAGTTCGAGCTGGAGGTAATGCGCGACTGCGCCGACAACGTGGTCATCGTCTGCTCGATCGAGAACTTCGATCCCATGGGCATCCACACCGGCGACTCCATCACGGTCGCCCCGGCCCAGACCCTGACCGACCGCGAATACCAGGAGATGCGCGACAGCGCCGTCAAGATCATCCGCGCGATCGGCGTGGAGACCGGCGGCTCCAACATCCAGTTCGCCGTGCACCCGGACTCCGGGCGGCAGCTCGTGATCGAGATGAACCCCCGCGTCTCGCGCTCCTCGGCGCTTGCGTCGAAGGCGACGGGCTTCCCCATCGCGAAGATCGCGGCGAAGCTCGCGGTCGGGTACACGCTCGATGAGCTCGCGAACGACATTACGAAGCAGACGCCGGCCTCGTTCGAGCCGGCGATCGACTACATCGTCGTGAAGATCCCGCGCTTCGCCTTCGAGAAGCTGCCGGGAGCCGACCCCACGCTGACGATCCAGATGAAGTCGGTCGGCGAGACGATGGCGATCGGGCGCACCTTCCCCGAAGCGCTGCAGAAGGGGCTGCGCGGGCTCGAAATCCGCAAGGACGGCTGGGAGGCGCACGGCGACCTGCCGGCGGATGCGCTGCGGCAGAAACTCGCCGTGCCCACGGCGGAGCGGATCTTCTACCTCAAGCAAGCACTCACCGCCGGCATCTCGATCGAGGAGATCTTCCGGCTGACGAAGATCGACCGGTGGTTCCTCCGCCAGCTCTCCCTGCTCGTGACCGAGGAAGAGGCGCTGATCGCGGCGGCGGATGAGATGCGCGCCTGCGTCGAGGCGCCGTCCGGGAGCCCGATCCAGGCGAGCGGGGCCGCGACCCTGCGCCGCGCCAAGCAGCACGGCTTCAGTGACCGGCAGCTCGGCAAGCTCTGGGGCCTCGACGAAGCGGTGATCCGCGGCTGGCGGACCGCGTGGGGCGTCCTGCCGACCTACTATCTCGTCGACACGTGCGCAGCCGAGTTCGAAGCGAAGACGCCGTATTATTACTCGACATATGAGAACCCCCTCGTGACATTAGTGGGGGGCACGGGGCACGGGGCACGGGGCACGGAAACCGGGGAAGTACCTTGCCCCCCGCCCCCCGCCCCCCGCCCCCCGAAGCGGAAGGTCGTGATACTGGGCGGGGGGCCGAACCGCATCGGGCAGGGGATCGAATTCGACTACTGCTGCGTCCACGCGGCGTTCGCGCTGCGCGAGCTGGGGGTCGAGGTGATCATGGTGAACTCGAACCCGGAGACGGTGTCCACCGACTACGATACGTCCGACAAGCTGTACTTCGAGCCGGTGACGCTCGAAGACGTGCTCAACATCGTGCAGCGGGAGCAGCCGGACGGCGTGATCGTCCAGCTCGGCGGGCAGACCCCGCTGAACTTGACCGTGGGCCTCGCCAAAGCCGGCGTGCCGATCCTCGGCTCGCAGGCCGAGACCATCGATATCGCCGAAGACCGCGAGAAGTTCAAGCAGCGGCTCGATGAGCTGGGCCTCCGGCAGACGCCGAGCGGTACGGCTACGACGCTGGAGGAAGCGAAGCTGGCGGCGCACGCGATCGGCTATCCCTGCATGGTGCGGCCGTCGTACGTGCTGGGCGGGCGGGGCATGGAGATCGTCTACGACGACGAGCAGCTCAAGCACTTCGCGCAGCAGGCGTTCGACGCCTCGCCGGGCTTCCCGGTCCTGATCGACAAATTCCTCGAAGACGCCATCGAGGTGGATGTCGACGTCGTGGCGGACGGGCAGCAGTCGGTGATCGGCGGGATCCTTGAGCATATCGAGGAGGCCGGCATCCACTCCGGGGACTCGGCCATGGTGCTGCCGCCGCACACCCTGAACGACGAGCTCGTGAACGAGCTGCGCGCCGCGGCCCACAGGCTTGCGAAGGCGCTCAAGGTCGTCGGCCTCATGAACGTGCAGTTCGCGATCAAGGACGACGTCGTCTACATCCTCGAGGTGAACCCGCGGGCCTCGCGCACGGTGCCCTTCATCTCCAAGGCGATCGGGGTGCCGCTCGCCAAGATCGCCACCCGCGCCATGATGGGGGTCAGCCTCAAGGCGCAGGGCTTCACTGACGAAGTGGTGCCGCCGTTTCTCGCGGTGAAGGAATCGGTGTTCCCGTTCTCGCGCTTCGCCGGGGTGGACATCCTCCTGGGACCTGAGATGCGCTCGACCGGGGAAGTGATGGGGATCGACGAGGATTTCGGGCGCGCGTTCATCAAGTCGCAGCTGGCAGCGGGGCAGCTCCTGCCGCGCTCCGGCACGGTGTTTATCAGCGTCAAGAACCGGGACAAGCGGGCGGCGGTCCTGATCGCCGAGCGGCTCGAGGAGCTGGGCTTCCAGCTGGTCGCGACGCAAGGGACCGTCAAGGCGCTGCAGCGCTACGGCCTCTCGGCCGAGCCGGTCAAGAAGATCCACGAGGGGCGCCCCAACGTGCTGGATCTGATCAAGAGCGGGAAAATCCAGCTCGTGATCAACACGCCCTCCGGCCGGCTGCCGCGGGCCGACGAGGTGCAGATCCGGTCGGCGGCCTCGACCTTGGGGATCCCGTGCATCACGACGATGTCGGGCGCCCAGGCGTCGGTCAACGGCATCGCCTCGCTCCTCAAGCACGGGCTGTCGGTCAAGCCGATCCAGCACTACCACGAGCTCCTGAAGGCGAGGACATGAGCAGCAAAGAGCGCCGCCAGTTCCACCGCGCCGGGCAGGCGTTCACCCTGCGCTATCGCGTCCTCGGGGAGCTGGGCGCGTCCTGGTCCGAGGTCACCACGATGAACATCAGCGCCGGCGGCGTGCGGTTCCGCTCCTCGGATGTCCTGGAGCCCGCGTCGATGTTGCAGCTGCAGATCGTGCTCCCGAACGTGAAGGAGCCGTTCGTCATCCAGGGCCGCGTGGTGTGGACGCAGCTGCAGGCCTCGGAAGTGCTGGAGCACGGCGTGGAGTTCGAGAATGTCACGCCGACCCAGCAAGCGCACCTCGACGAACTGGTGCAATTCCTGAAACGAAGCGGCGCGTAGTCCGCCTGCCCCGATGCCCGACCTCCGCATCTCCCTGGGTCCGCTGACGCTGCAGAACCCGGTCCTCGTGGCCGCCGGCACCTTCGGCTATGGGATGGAATTCGCCCGGGGGGTCAGGCTTGCGGGGCTCGGCGGGATTATTACGAAGACCGTGACCCGCGCTCCGCGCGACGGCAACCCGCCGCCCCGCCTGGTGGAGACCCCGTCCGGCATGCTGAACGCCGTCGGATTGCAGAACGTCGGCCTCGACGCCTACCTGAAGGAGAAACTGCCCTTGCTCAAGGGGTGTGGGGCCCCGGTCATCGCCAGCATCCTGGGCGAGACGCCAGAGGAGCTCGGGGAGATGGCCCGCCGGCTGGACCAAGCGGACGGTGTGGCCGCGATTGAGATCAACCTCTCTTGTCCCAATATCGCACACAGGGAGCAAGGGGCAGGGGGCGCGGGGCAAGGGAAAGGCCCCCTGTCTCCTGCCCCGTGCCCCGTGCCCCGCATGGTATCTCAGGATCCGGAAGCGACCTTCGCCATGGTGCAGGCGGCCCGCGCCGCCACGGCCAAGCCGCTCATCGCCAAACTGAGCCCCGATGTCACCGACCTGGCTCCGGTGGCGCAGGCGGCTGAGCGGGCCGGCGCCACCGCTCTGTCGCTGGTCAACACCTTCGTCGGCATGGCGATCGATCCGGCGACCCGGCGCTCGCGGCTCGGCGCCATGACCGGAGGCCTCAGCGGCCCGGCAATTCGGCCTCTCGCCGTTTACCGGGTGTGGTATACTGCGCAAACGGTCCGCATCCCGGTCATCGGCCTGGGCGGCATCGTCCGCGCTGAGGACGCGCTGGAGTTTCTGCTGGCAGGGGCCAGCGCCGTTGCGCTTGGAACGGCCAACTTCGCCAATCCCCGTGCCGCGCTCTCGGTGGTGCGCGGCCTCGAACGGTACCTCAGTCGACACCAGGTGGCATCCGTGCACGACCTTCGCGGCGCCGTGAACCGCGCCTCATGACCCGCACGCGCAGCCGCGCCGCGGGACGGCTCATCGTGGCGCTCGATTATACGGCGCTGGCGCCCGCGCTTCGGATGGCGCGCGCCCTCCGGGGCCTGGTACGGACCGTCAAGATCGGCAGCGTCCTGTTCACGGCCGCAGGCCCCTCGGTCATCCGGCAGGTGCGCCGGCTGGGCTTCGACGTGATGCTCGACCTCAAGTTCCACGACATCCCGTCGACGGTCGAATTGAGCTGCCGGGCGGCGGCAGGGCACGGGATCTCGCTGCTGACGGTGCATGGGAGCGGCGGCGCTGACATGCTGCACGCCGCGGTCTACGGCGCCAGAGAAGGGGCGAAAGCGGCCCGGGTCGCCCGGGCGCGCATCCTGGCGGTCACGGTGCTGACCAGCGTCCAGCGCGCTCCGGCCATGCAGACGACCGCCCATGTGCTGCGGCTCGCGCGCGCGGCGCGCGACGCTGGCTGCGACGGCGTCGTGGCCTCGGCGCAGGAAGCCGCGATCTTGCGGCGGCGCCTCGGCCATCAGTTGTACCTCGTCTGTCCCGGCATCCGTCCGGCGTCGGCCGAGCTCGGCGATCAGCGCCGGGTGTCGACCCCGGGCGAGGCGCTCAAGCGCGGGGCGGACGCCCTCGTGGTGGGACGACCGATCACGGCCGCCCGTGAGCCCCGGGCTGAAGCCCGGCGCATCCTTGATGAGATGGAGGACGCATGTTGACGCGAGACCAGCTGCTGGAGATGTTCCGGAAGAGCAACGCGCTGCAGCGCGGCCACTTCGAGCTCTCCTCCGGGCTCCATAGCGGCCACTATTTTCAGTGCGCGCAAGTGATCCAGTACACCAAGCAGTCGGCCAAGGTGTGCCAGGAGCTGGCGCGCCGGTTCCGGAAGGCGAAACCCACGATCGTGATCGGGCCGGCCATCGGCGGCGTCCTCGTGGCCTATGAGACCGCCCGCGCGCTCGGCGTCAAGGCCCAGTACGCGGAGCGGGTGGACGCGGAGATGCAGCTCCGCCGCGGGTTCATGCTGACCAAGAAAGACCGGGTGCTCGTCGTCGAGGACGCCATCACGACCGGGGAATCGGCCCGGAAGGTGGCCGACCTGGTCGAAGCGCTCGGCGCCAAAGTCGTCGGCATCGGCACGATCGTCGACCGTTCCGGCGGCAAGGTGAAGTTTCCGGGCCGGCGGTACAGCCGGCTGTTTTCCCTCGCGTTCGAAACGTTCCGCCCGTCCGAGTGCCCGCTGTGCAGCGAGCAGGTGCCGTTGACCCGTCCCGGGCGCCCTCGCAAGGGGATGCTCTAGTCCGCATGGTCGTCCTGATCGCCGCCCTCGCCGCCCTGGTCCTCATGAGCGCGCTCTGGGTGGTCACTCTGCGTAACCTGTTCCGGGCCGCGTTGAGCCTGGGGCTCGTGCTCATCGGGGTGGCCGGCCTCTTCCTCGTGCTCGAAGCGGAGTTTCTCGCCTTCGTCCAGATTCTCGTCTACGTCGGGGCGATCCTGACGCTCGTCGTGTTCGCGATCATGCTCACCTCCAAGGTGCAGGGGCGCGCGCCGGACGTCTCGAGCCGCCAGCCGGCCGTGGCGGGCGCGGTGTCGCTCACGCTCTTCGCGTTGCTCACCGCCGTGACGCAGCCGATCGTGTGGGCGCAGGCGCCGGGGGTCGCGGCGGTGCCGCTGGCGACCCTGGGGCAGCAGCTCGTGACGACGCTCGTCCTCCCGTTCGAAGTCGTGTCCTTGGTCTTCGTGGCCGCGATGGTCGGCGCCATCGCGATCGCCACGTCCACCCGCCCGCCGGAGCGATGACGCCCGCGGCGGTCAGCCTGGTCGTGATGCTGAGCAACGCGCTCTTTTGCCTGGGCGTGTACGGGCTCCTCGCGCGCCGGCACGCCATCGCGCTGCTCCTCGCCATCGAGCTCATCCTGAATGCCGCGGCGCTTAACTTCGTCCTGTTCAGCCGCCTGCTTGGCCACGCGCACGGGCAGGCGTTCGCCCTGTTCATCATCGCGCTGGCGGCGTGCGAAGCCGTGGTGGGGCTCGCGATCGTGATCAGCCTCGCGCGGAGTGCGAAGACGGTGTTCGCCGACGACGTGAACCTCCTGAGAGGCTGAGATGGACCACGCCGCGACGCACGCGATCGTCCGCACCCTGACGGTGCCGCAGGTCGCCTTGATCCCCGGGCTGCCGCTCGCGGCGTTCGCGATCCTGATCTTCTTCGGCCGGCGCCTCGGGCGCATGAGCGCGTGGCTCGCGGTGGCCGCGCTCGCCGGCGCCTGCGCCGGGACGCTGGCGCTCGCCGGGCCGGTGGTCCACGGCGACCGGGTGGCGGTGAGCTGGGCGTGGCTCTCGGCGACAGACCCCCGCTGGACGATCGGGTTCTCCGTCGACGGCCTGAGCTGGATCATGTGCCTGGTCGTGACCGGGATCGGCTCCATGATCGCGGTGTACTCGACCGGCTACATGGCGGACGACCCGCGCTTCTCCCGCTTCTTCGCCTACTTTTCGCTCTTCTGCGCGTCCATGCTGACGCTTGTCATGGCCGACCACTTCGTCCTGCTCTACGCCGGCTGGGAGCTCGTCGGGCTGTGCTCGTACCTGCTCATCAGCTTCTGGTTCGAGAAGCCGGCAGCCGCGGCCGCCGGGCAGAAAGCGTTCTTGACGACCCGGGTCGGGGACACCGGGCTCCTGCTGGGCATCCTGCTGCTGATCTTCTCAGGCGCCGCGCTGCATTTCGACCAGCTCGGCATGGTCCGCGCGCACCTGCCGCAGGGGCTCCTCACGGTGATCAGCCTCTGCATCTTTCTCGGCGCGGTGGGGAAGTCGGCGCAGTTTCCGCTGCACGTGTGGCTGCCGGACGCGATGGAAGGCCCCACCCCGGTCTCCGCGCTCATCCACGCCGCCACGATGGTGGCCGCCGGCGTCTACCTGGTGGCCAGGACGATGGTCCTCTTCACGCCGGAGAGCCTGCAGATCGTCCTCGCGATCGGCGTGATCACGCACCTCTTCGCCGCCACGATCGCCCTCACGCAGACCGACATCAAGCGGATCCTCGCGTACTCGACGCTGAGCCAGCTCGGGCTCATGGTGACGGCGCTCGGGATCGGGGCGGCGGGGGCGGCGATGTTCCACCTCGTCACGCACGCGCTCTTCAAGGCGCTCTTGTTTCTCGGCGCCGGCAGCGTGATCCACGCGACCCATGAGCAGGAACTGGACCATCTCGGCGGCCTGCGCAAGCGGATGCCGTGGACCTCGACGCTGTTTCTGATCGCGTCGCTCTCGATGGGCGGCTGCGTGTTCCTGAGCGGCTTCTGGAGCAAGGACGCGATCCTGCTCGCGGCCCGCGAGGTGATGCCGTGGCTCATGTGGGTGCTCCTGGGCGGGGCGGCGATGACCGCAGGGTACATCTTCCGGCTCTACCTGCGGTGCTTCCATGGCGAGGCGTCCCGTCACGGCGGCCATGGCGAGCACCAGGCGCACGAGTCGCCGGCCGTGATGGTACTGCCGATGGCGGTGCTGGCCGTCGGCGCGGCCCTCGCAGGGCTCTTGACCGGCTCGCCCTGGTTCCACGGCCTGTTCAGCCTGCTCGGCCATCATGAGGCGCATCCCGCCCCCCAGGCCATATCCAACACTCTTCATGCGGTAGGCGGGACCCCGCCGCATGGCGGTGGCGCGCTCGATGTGCCGATTCTCGTGCTGTCGACCGCAGCGCTCGCGCTCGGATTTTCACTCGCGTGGGTGGTGGGATTCCGTCGCCGCAATCTGCTGCCGGAGCCGCTGCGTCCGTTGGGGCGCCGGCTCTACACGCTGGCCTACCACAAATATTACATCGATGAGCTGTACGGCCGGTTCCTGATCCAGCCGTTCCTCGCCGCCACGCGCGCACTCGCCCGCTTCGACCACGCGGTGATCGACGCTGCGGTGAACGGGGCCGGGAGGCTGGGGGGTGCGATCGGCGAGCTCAAGCGCGAGGTCGATGAGCGCGTGATCGACGCCGCGGTCAACGGCATCGCCCGCGTCGCCAAAGACGCCGGGGAGGCCCTGCGGTGGATCCTGAGCGGGATCATCCAGCAGTCGTTGCTCGTCGTGGTGGTCAGCGTGGTCGCGCTCTCCATCGCGCTGTTGCGGTAAGGTTCCGTCAACCCAAGAGGGCTGGTGCATGATCCTGAGCCTGTTGCTCGCGTGTCCGCTGGTCGGGATGCTCGCGGTCCTGCTGCTGCCGAGGCGCGCGACCGGGGCGATCCGGACGGTCGCGCTCGCGGCGACCGGGGTCGCGCTGCTCGCCGGGGTCGAAGTGCTGCGGTCATTCGACCCGCACGCCGGCATGCAATTCGTGGAACGCCTGCCGTGGATCCCGCAGCTGAACGCCTTCTACTACCTCGGCGTCGACGGCATCAGCCTGCCGATGGTGCTCCTCACCGTGCTCCTCTCCTTCCTGGCGGCGATCGGCTCGTACTCGGTCACCGAGCGGCTCAAGGAATATTTCACACTCTTCCTCCTGCTGGAGATCGGGATGCTGGGAACCTTCCTGGCGCTCGACCTGTTCCTCTTCTACATCTTCTGGGAGCTGGTGCTGGTGCCGATGTACTTCCTGATCGGGATCTGGGGCGGCGGGCGGCGCGAATACTCGGCATTCAAGTTCTTCGTCTATACGCTCACCGGCAGCCTCTTCATGCTGCTGGGGATCGTGGCGCTCTACCTGCAATCAAGCCCGCATACGTTCGACCTGCTCGCGCTGGCGGCGCAGGGGCACACCTTCCCGCTCCAGTTCCAGCAGCTCCTGTTCATCGCGTTTTTCCTCGGGTTCGCCGTGAAAGTGCCCATCGTGCCCTTCCACACATGGCTGCCCGACGCCCACGTGGACGCACCGACCCCGGGCAGCGTGCTCCTGGCGGGGGTCCTGCTGAAGATGGGCGCGTATGGCTTCTTCCGGATCAGCTACCCGATCTTTCCCGAGGCGGCGGCCGGCTTCGCGTGGACGATGGCGCTCCTCGGCACGATCAACATCGTCTACGGCGCCTTCGTGGCGCTCGCCCAAACCGATTTCAAGCGGCTGGTGGCCTACTCCTCGGTGTCGCACATGGGCTTCGTCCTGCTGGGCCTCGCGAGCCTGACGCCGGAAGGCTTAAACGGCGCGATGCTGCAGATGTTCAGCCATGGGCTGATCAGCGGGGCCATGTTCCTGCTCGTCGGGGTGCTCTACGACCGGGCGCACACGCGCGAGCTCTCGGCGTTCGGCGGGCTCGGCAGCCGGCTGCCGCGCTACGCGGGGTTTCTGATCTTCTTCAGCCTCGCGTCGCTGGGACTGCCGGGCCTCTCCGGGTTCGTGGCCGAGTTTCTCTCGCTGGTCGGGGCGTTCCGGGTGGAGCGGCTGCAGGCGCTCACGATGATCTCGGTCATCGGGATCGTGGTGGCCGCCGCCTACATGCTGAAGGTGATCCGGGACGTGCTGCTGGGGCCGCTCAACGAGAAGTGGAAGACGCTGAGCGACATGTCGCTGCGCGAAGTCGTGAGCCTGGCGCCGCTCTTGGCGGCGGTGCTGGCCGTGGGGCTGTTTCCGCTCCTGATCTTGACCATCCAGGATGGCGCGGTGCGCCAGCTGATCGCGCACGTGACCGGACGGTGAGATGAGCGTCGTGGTGATGGAGAGCCTGCGGGCGTGGTGGCCTGAGATTCTGCTCAGCGCCGGCGCGCTCCTCGTCATCCTCTCGGGCGCGTGGTCGCGGCGGGGCACGGCGCCGCTGGTCGCGGCGTGGATCACGCTCGTGGCGAGCGGCGTCGCCCTAGGCCACACCCCGGTGCTGCCGCAGAGCGGGCTCTTCTCCGGGCTCGTCATTTGCGATCCGATCAGCCTGGCGATCCGGTGGATCGCGCTTGTGACGGTGGGCCTCGTGGTCCTCATGATCATGGGCTCGCGCGAGGTGGACGCCTCGCTGCGCGGGGAATACGTCGGCCTCGTGCTCCTCATCGGCGTGGGGCTCATGATCATGGCCGAGGCGAACCACCTGCTGATGGCCTACCTCGGCGTCGAACTGGTGAGCCTCACCTCCTACATCCTCGTCGGCCTCGTGAAGGACGCGCGCTCGGCCGAAGCCTCCCTGAAATACCTGCTCTTCGGCGCGCTCTCCTCGGGCGTGATGCTCTTCGGGATGTCGTTGCTGTTCGGGCTGACCGGCGAACTGGCGTTCCCGCGCCTCCAGCAGGCGGTGGCCGGGCTGTCAGGCCCTGCGGTCGGGCTGCTCCTTACGGCGGTCGCGCTGCTCCTCGCGGGCGTGGCGTTTAAGATTTCCATGGTGCCGTTCCACCTCTGGACCCCCGACGCGTACGAAGGGGCACCCATCCCCGTGGCCGCCCTGCTGTCCGTCGGGCCGAAGGCCGCAGGACTGGCGCTCCTGCTGCGGCTCATGGAGGCCCTGGGGGCCGCGTGGCCGGAGGTGGTGGCGCTCATGCTGACGCTCACGGTCATCACGATGACGCTGGGGAATGTCGTCGCACTCGTCCAGACGAACGCGAAGCGCCTGCTCGCCTACTCGACCATCGGCCAGGTGGGGTATCTGCTGATCGGCTTCGTGGTCAATTCCGAGGCCGGGCGGCACGCGCTGCTGGTGTACCTCGTCGCCTACTGCGTGATGAACCTGGGGCTGTTCGCGTGCCTCGTGGCGGTGGCGAACGACGCGCGCAGCGACTCGCTCGAGGCGTTTCAGGGGCTGGCGCAGCGGGCACCGGCCCTGGCCGCGGCCTGCGCGATCTTCCTGCTCTCGCTCGCCGGGATTCCGCCCCTGGCCGGCTTCATCGGCAAGTTCCTGCTCTTCGGGGCAGCACTCCAGGCGGAGTTGACGGGTCTGGCGATCGTGGCGGCGGTGAACAGCGCGCTCGCGCTCTATTACTACGTCAACATCATCCGGCTCATGTACTTCGGGAACCCCAAGCGGAGCGGGGCCCCCAGCCCCTCGCCGGCGCTCACCGTGGCACTCGGCGCCTGCGCGCTGGCCACCGTCCTGTTCGGGCTGTTCCCCGGCCCGCTCCTCGACTGGCTCCGCACCGCGGCCCACGTCAATCTTCTCTAGGCAGCGGGAAACCGGATTGCTATAATATCGCCGCCGTGGGAAAGCGTCCGAATCCATCCATCTGGATTCAGCAAGCCGGACTGTTGACAGCCATCCCGTTTGTCCTGTTGGTCGGCCCTGCGCTCGGCTATTTCCTCGGCTCCGCGATTGACCGCTGGCGGCAGACCGCGCCCTGGGGAATGGGGGTGGGGATCGTGTTCGGCCTCGTCGCCAGCGCGCGCGTCACGATCCAATTCATCCGTCAGGCGCAGGATCTCGGGACCACCAAGCATGACTGAGCGACAGCTGAGGCGGTTGTGGGCATGGGCGGCGCTCGGCGCCATCGGCGCCGCGGCGGCGAGTTCGTGGTGGAGCGGCCGGATCGCGATCGGCGTGCTCGCCGGCGGCGCCTGGAACCTCGCCAGCCTGTGGTGCCTCATTCACCTGCTGGGCGCCTGGATCGGCCCGCGCGCGTCCGTGCGGCGCGCGATCGGGTGGCTCCTCCTCAAGTTCCCGCTCCTCTATGTCCTGGCCTTCGGCGTGCTGAACAGCCGGACCGTCTCGCTCCTCGGCTTCGCGGCCGGCTTCACCGTCGTCCTGGTCCTCCTCGTCGGCGGCTACGCGCTGTCGCTGCAGCGCCTGGCGCGCCCCACGTCGTCATGACCGCCGACACCGCCCACCACGCCGCCGGCGCCGCGCCTGCGCATGGCGGCGGGCACGGCGACATCCCGGAGATTCCCAATATCGTCACGCTCCTCAAGGATGTGGCGCACGACCACCCGCTGGTCGCCTGGCTCCATCACTGGGAGAACCTCCTCTTCTCGCTCATCGTCGCCGGGGTGCTGTGCGCGATCGCCTGGCGCTACGCCAGGCGCCCGACCCTGATCCCGGGCGGCGGGCAGAACGTCCTCGAGCTGCTGGTGGACGGCGTCGACAAGTTCGTGCAGAGCATCCTAGGGCCGGGCGGGCGTCAGCACGTGCCGTTCATCGGGACGCTCTTCCTGTACATCTGGCTGATGAACCTGTCGGGGCTCATCCCAGGCATGAAGTCGTCCACCGCGAACCTGAACACGACGGCCGGCCTCGCCATCGTCGTGTTCTTCTATGTCGAGTGGATCGGCATCCGCTCGCAGGGGGTCTTGAAATTCCTCGACCACATGGCCGGTTCGCCGCGCGACCTGGTCGGCTGGCTGATGGTGCCGCTCATGCTGCCCATCCATGTACTCGGGGAGCTCATCAGGCCGCTCAGTTTGAGCCTCCGGCTCGGCTTCAACGTGTTTGCGGAGGACGTGCTGCTCGCGGTGCTCCTCGGCTTGGGGCTCGCCGCCGGGTTTGCGGTGCCCCTGCCGTCGGGGGAGTTCAGAATCGGCGTTCCGCTCCAGTTCCTTGTCGTGCCGCTCGTCCTGATTTTCAGCACCGTGCAGGCCTTGGTGTTCAGCCTGCTGAGCACGGTGTACATCGCGTTGCTGTCACCGCACGGAGATCACGGGGCACACCACGAAGCAACAGGTCCAGCCAACAGGAGGGGTCATGCCTGACACACCAGCAGGGGTTTTGGCGCTCACGGTGCCGCTCGCGCTCGGGATGGCGGCGATGGCGTCGGCGTTCGGATTGGGACGGGCGGTGAGTGCGGCCATGGACGCGATCGCGCGCCAACCAGAAGCCGGCGGCCAGATTCAGACGGCGATGATCATCGGCTGCGCGCTCATCGAGGCGCTCACGATCTACGTGCTCGTCATCGCGTTCGTGCTGCAGGGGAAGATCACGGGCTGAGCGAGGATTAATGCTCCAGCTTGACTTGCAGCAAATCCTGTCCCAGGCGATCAGCTTCGTGCTGCTGGTCATCGTCCTGAAGCGCTTCGCCTGGTCGAAGCTGCTCGGCGCGCTCGATGCGAGGCGCCACCGGATCGAAGAGGAGCTGCGGCAGATCGCCCAGGGCAAAGCCGAGCTCGAGCGGCTCAAGGTGGACTATGAGCAGCGGCTCGGTAAGATCGAGGACGAAGCCCGGCAGAAGATCCAGCAGGCGGTCCTGGAGGGCAAGCGCGTCGCCATGGACATCCAGGAGCAGGCGCGCGCGCAAGGGCAGGCGCTCACCATCAAGGCCAAGGAGACGATCGAGCTCGAGCTGGCCAAGGCCAAGGTGGCGCTCAGGGATGACGTCACCGCCATGACGATCTCGGCGGTGGAGAAGATCCTGCGGCGGAAGCTCGATGCCCAAGCGGACGTGCAGCTCGTGCAGACCATCGTCGGTGAGCTCGATCGAGCGTGAGCGCCGTCTTCTCATGCGGCAACCTGTGAAATCTTTCACAGATCAGGGACGGCGCTGACATGATCAAGAGCCCGGTCGGGGCTCGCTACGCGCAGGCGCTGTTCGAGAGCGCGAGCGCGGAGGGCGCGGTGGACGGCGTGCTGCGCGATGTCACGACGCTCGGCGGGCTGATCCGCGAGCACGAGGAGCTACAAGGGCTCCTGCGCAACCCGGACGTGGATCCCGAGGACAAACTCGGGTTGCTGAGCCGGGTGACCGGCGCATCCTGGTCGCCGCTCACGCGCGCGTTCGTGCAGATGGTCGTGACGCGCGGCCGGGCCGGCGTGCTGCCGGAGATCGCCGACGCGTTCCGCGAGATGGTCGATCACGCGCGCGGGCGGCTGCAGGTGACGGTTCGCTCAGCGCATCCGCTGCCGCCGGCGCTCCTTGAGCGCTTCCGCGCGGTCCTCGCGGCGCGCGAGCAGAAGGAGATTCTCCTCGCCACGGAGGCGGCGCCGGAGCTCATCGGCGGGGTGCAGCTCTTGCTCGGCTCGAAGATCATCGACAGCTCGGTGCAGCACGACCTGGAAGCTTTGCGGCAGCGATTGACAACCGTTCGGGTGTACTGATGGCGCGTCTCCAACCGGAAGAAGTGTCGTTGGCCCTCAAGCAGGAGCTGGAGCGGTTCCGCACCCAGACCAAGCTCGACTCGGTCGGCCGCGTGATCCAGGTCGGGGACGGGATCGCCCGGCTCTACGGCCTGGATGACGCGATGGCTGGGGAGCTCCTGGAGTTCCCGCAGCAGACCATCGGGATGGTGTTCAACCTCGAAGAGCACCACATCGGGGCGGTCATCCTCGGGTCGGACACGCACATCAAAGACGGCGACCTGGTGAAGCGGACCGGCCGCATCGCCTCGGTGCCGGTCGGCCCAGCGCTCCTCGGTCGCGTCGTGGACGCGCTCGGCCGCCCGATCGACGGGAAGGGCCCGATCGTCACCGACAAGGTCCGCCCTATCGAGACGCGCCCGCCGAACGTGATCCAGCGCCAGCCGGTCAAAGAGCCGGTCCAGACCGGCATCAAGGCGATCGATGCCATGATTCCGATCGGGCGGGGGCAGCGCGAGCTGATCCTGGGCGACCGCCAGACCGGGAAGACGGCGCTCCTGATCGACACGATCTTGAACCAGAAGGGCAAGGACCTCTACTGCATCTACGTGGCGATCGGCCAGAAGCTCTCGAGCGTCGTCGCCGTCGTCGAAACGCTGCAGAAGCACGGGGCGATGGAGTACACGACCGTGGTCGTCGCGTCGGCCGAAGACCCGGCCCCGTTGCAGTACCTCGCCCCCTACACCGGCTGCGCCATCGGCGAAGAGTTGATGGCGTCGGGGAAGCACGCGCTCTGCTGCTACGATGACCTGTCGAAACACGCGGTCGCGTACCGGCAGCTCTCGCTCCTGCTGCGCCGCCCGCCCGGACGTGAGGCCTACCCCGGCGACGTCTTTTATCTCCACTCGCGGCTCCTCGAGCGCGCGGCCAAGATGCGTGCCGACCTAGGCGGCGGCAGCCTCTCAGCGCTCCCGGTCATCGAGACGCAGGCCGGGGACGTCTCTTCGTACATCCCGACCAACGTGATCTCCATCACCGATGGGCAGATTTATCTCGAAGGCGACCTGTTCTACGCCGGCGTGCGTCCCGCCATCAACGTCGGGTTGTCCGTGTCGCGCGTCGGCGGCAACGCCCAGACGAAGGCGATGAAGAAGGTCGCCGGACGGCTCCGGTTGGACCTGGCGCAGTACCGCGAGCTGGTCGCCTTCACCCAGTTCGGCTCTGAGCTCGACAAGGCGACGCAGGCCCAGCTCATCCGCGGCGAGCGGTGGGTGGAGGTGCTCAAGCAGGGGCAGTTCGCGCCCATGAGCCTGGCGCACCAGGTGGCGATTCTGTATGCCGTCGGCCAGGGCTCTCTGGATGACCTGGCGGTCGAGCAGGTCAAACCATTCGAGGCGTTCTTCCACGGGTTCATGGACCAGAAGTACCCTGACGTGATCCACGACATCGACAAGATGAAGGAGCTGTCCGACGGAGCCGCGAAGAAGCTGGACGCGGCGGCGAAGGACGCCAAGCAGCAGTTTGCGGCACAGCAGGCGGTTCCGGCGGCAGGGGCGGCGGCGTAACGAAGGGGTAGGTGGCGTTACATGGCATCCTTGCGGGAGATCCGGCGGCGGCTCCGCAGCACGCAAAGCACGAAGCAGATCATGCGGGCCATGCAGTTGGTCTCCGGCTCGAAGTTCAAGCGGGCGCAAACTCGCCTCCTCCAAGGCCGGCAAATGCTGGAGTTCCTGGACGGGCTGCTGCAGCGCATCCTCGCGACCGCAGACGGCACCGAGCGGCCGCTTACGCACCCCTTGATGGCGAGGCACGAAGGCGCTCCGGGAGCGCTGGTCATCATCACGTCGGATGCAGGGCTGGCCGGCTCGTACAACACCAACTTGATCCAGCTGGCTGAGGGTGAGCTGAAGAAGGACGGCGTCGCCGGCACGCACATCAGCTACATCGGCAAGCGCGGGCACCGGTACTTCACGAGGCGCGGCTATCCGGCGAAGGACGCCCATCTTGACCTCGCGGGCCGGCCGATGGTCGCCAAGCTCGACGCCATCGGGCAGGTCCTGATGGACCGGTTCCTCAAGGGTGAGATCAGTGGGGTGAGGCTCCTCTACGCGAAGTTCGTATCGCCCATGGTGTCCCGCCCGACGGTCAAACAGTGGCTTCCGGTGCAACTCGAGGCCGGGAGCACCACGACGGCGGCGGGGGCCCGGCGCGCCGAGCCGAAGGCGGCGTGGCCGCCCTATATTTTTGAACCTTCGGTCGAACAGGTGTTCCAGGACCTGCTGCCCCGATGGGCGATCGCGACCTTCCGGCTCATCCTGCTGGAAGCCTTCACCTCCGAGCACGGGGCGCGGATGATCGCGATGAAGAACGCCACGGATAACGCGCAGGAGATCCTGGACAGCCTGACGCTGAAGCGCAACCGCATCCGTCAGGCGGCGATCACCAAAGAGCTCAGCGAAATCGTCGGCACCGTCGAAGCACTCAAGTGACGAAAATGAGAGTTCTGGGCCATGGGGCGTGAGACATGGGGCGTGGGGATGTCGGAAACAAAAGCGATCCGGAGCTATCGTGATTTGGAGATCTGGCAAGAGGGGATAGATCTTGTCCAGCGGGTTTATCAAATGACGACCAGATTTCCCAAGGAGGAAGTCTACGGACTTACGTCGCAAATGCGACGTGCCGCTGCCTCCATTCCCGTAAATATTGCCGAGGGGCACTCGCGGCAGCATCGTGCGGAATACCGACAATTCCTTCACATTACACTTGGATCGATCGCAGAACTTGAGACGCTTGGTGTGATCGCTCAGCGGGTCGGTTTGGTATCGCCCAGCACGCTGGTAGAGATTCTCGAAGCTCCCTTAGCGTCGATCCGGAATAAGACGCTGGCGCTTTTGCGACGACTGCCCACAGGTGCCACACCCCCTGTCTCAGGAGAGCGCCTTTTCGCTGGTTCCCACGCCCCAAAGGCAAGGAGTCCCTTCCATGGCGGATAATTATGGTGAGGTTGTCCAAGTAATTGGTCCGAGCGTCGATGTCCGGTTCGACGCGGACAAGCTGCCGCAGATTTTACACGCGCTCAGGATCGACGAGAAGGACCTGCCTGCCGCGCCCGGCGCGGCGCAGGCAGGCCGCAACATCCACCTCACGCTCGAGGTGGCGCAGCACATCGGCAACAACACGGTGCGCTGCATTGCCCTCGACTCAACGGAGGGGTTGACCCGCGGGATGAAGGTGCTGGATACCGGCGCGCCGATCAGCGTCCCGGTGGGGAAGCAGACGCTCGGCCGCATCTTCAACATCCTCGGGGAGCCGCTGGACGACACCGGGCCGCTCGCCGAGCCGAAGAAGCGCATGCCGATCCACCGCTCGCCGCCCTCCTTCGAGGAACAGCTGCCGGCAACGACCATTTTCGAGACCGGCATCAAGGTCATCGACCTGCTCGCCCCGTACCCCAAGGGCGGCAAGGTGGGCCTGTTCGGCGGCGCCGGGGTGGGCAAGACGGTCATCCTGCAGGAGCTGATCCGCAACATCGCCACCGAGCACGGCGGGGTCTCCACCTTCGCCGGCGTGGGCGAGCGGACCCGCGAAGGGAACGACCTGTGGCTTGAGCTGAACGAGTCTGGCGTGGTCAGTAAGACCGCGCTCGTGTTCGGGCAGATGAACGAGCCGCCGGGGGCCCGCCTTCGCGTGGCGCTCACCGCGCTCACCATGGCCGAGTACTTCCGCGACCAGGAGGGGCAGGACGTGTTGCTGTTCGTGGACAACATCTTCCGCTACGTGCAGGCGGGCTCCGAAGTCTCGACGCTGCTCGGGCGCATGCCATCCGCGGTCGGCTACCAGCCGAACCTCTCGACCGAGCTGGCCCAGCTCCAGGAGCGGATCACCTCGACGAAGCGCGGCTCGATCACCTCGGTGCAGGCGATCTACGTGCCGGCCGATGACCTGACCGATCCGGCGCCGGCTACGACCTTCTCGCACCTCGACGCCACGACCGTGCTGTCGCGGCAGATCGCGGAGCTCGGCATCTACCCGGCGGTGGACCCCCTGGAGTCCACGTCGCGCATCCTCGACCCGCACGTCGTGGGCGAGGAGCATTATCAGGTGGCGCGCAGCGTCCAGCAGACGCTGCAGCGGTACAAAGACCTGCGCGACATCATCGCGATCCTGGGGATGGACGAGCTTTCGGATGAGGACAAGCAGGCCGTGAACCGCGCCCGGAAGATCCAGCGGTTCCTCTCGCAGCCTTTCTTCGTCGCCGAAGCGTTCACCGGGCGCTCCGGCAAGTTCGTCCGGCGCGCCGACGCGGTCAAGGGCTTCAAGATGATCATCGACGGCCAGCTCGACGACATGCCGGAGCAGGCCTTCTACATGAAGGGCGGCATCGAGGACGTGCTCGAGGAACGCGAGAAACTTTCCGCCGCGAAATAATCCGCATGGCGAAGACAATTCAGCTGCGCGTGGTCACCAACGAGGGGCAAGCCATCGCCGATGAGGCGGTGTCCATCCGGGCGCCGGGCGGGCTGGGCTACCTCGGAATTCTGTACAACCATGCGCCGCTCGTGACCACCATCCGCGCCGGGCAGTTGACGTGGCGGCGGCCGACGGGGGAGATCCGCTCAACGCGGATCGGGGACGGCCTGCTCGAGGTGGCGCGCAACCAGTGCACCGTGCTGACAACCGCCGTGTCGGAGGCGTTGTCCAGCACCTAACCCGGAGGTCCCCCGTGAGCTCTGAATCCGCGCCTGCGTCGCTGCGCGATTGGTGCTGGTATGCCTTCTCGATCGTCGCCGCTCCTCTGCTCGCCAGCCGCCTCGGCCTGACCGGGCCGCAAATCCTCGCCGTCGCCGGCTTCAGCGTCATCCTCTTCGGCGCCATCTTCTTCTGGCAGTACCGGCTCTCCTTCGCCTTCTTTGGCATCGCCCTGCTCCTTGTCACCGGGCTGCTCGACGTCCCCCACCTGATCGAGTTCGCCGGGCTCGATATCATCCTCTTTCTGATCGCCATGATGATCGTCATCGGCTTCCTGGAAGAGAAGCACTTTTTCGAGTACGTGATCGAGCACCTGCTCCTCGTGGTCGGGCCGCACCCACGGCGGATCATGGTCGTCATGATGGTCCTCGCGGCCTTCTCGGCGGCGCTGGTGGATGAGGTCACCTCGATCCTGTTCATGTCGGCGGCGATGCTGAACCTCATCGGGCGCGGCAAAGTGAACCCCATCCCCTTCATCCTCATGGTGGTGTTCACGACGAACATCGGCTCGAGCGCGACGGTGGTCGGCAATCCGGTCGGGGTGATCATCGCCCTGCGCAGCGGGTTGACCTTCTCCGATTTCCTGCGGTGGGCGACGCCGATCTCCATCGCCTGTCTCGCCGTGGCGATCCCGATTTGCTTGCAGCTGTTCGCGAAGGATATCCGGGCCTTAAAGGGGATTCTCGAGGGGCGCAAGGGGGAGCGGCGGCTTGAGCGTATCGCGGAGGAGGGGGCGCACCCGAGCAAAAAAGGGGTGGTGCTCTCCGGCTGGCTGTTCGGCTTGACGGTCCTCGGGCTGGTGTTGCACCACCCAATCGAGCACTGGCTCGGTCTTCAGCGCAACACGATGCTGCTGGGGATGGGCCTGATCGGGGCCGGGTTCGCGCTGGCCCTCAGCGGCCAGAAAGCGCGCCAGTTGGTCGAGAAGCGGGTGGACTGGTGGACGCTGGCGTTTTTCCTCTTCCTGTTCGGCTCGGTGGGCACGCTCAAGCAGTCCGGCGTCACCTCAGTCGTCGCGCAGCACATCATCGGCCTCTCCGGAGGGAATATCCCGATCCTGACCAGCCTCTTCGTGTGGAGCTCCGGCATTCTGACGTCCATCATGGACAACGTGCTGGCCGTCGCGACCTTCGTGCCGATCGTCAGCGACGTGGCGAATCAGGGGCTGCAGACGTTTCCGCTCTGGTGGGGCATGCTCTTCGGCGGGACCTTGATGGGGAACGCGACCTTGATCGGCTCAACCGCCAACATCGTTGCGGCCGGGGTGCTCGAGCGTCGGGAAATGGGCACGATCACCTTCAAGCAGTGGCTCGCCCCCGGCATGCTCGTGGCGATTACGACCACGCTCCTGGCGAACCTCTTGCTGCTCGCCCAGTTGCACCTCATGCCGGCCATCGTGGCCGGAGCGGCGCACTAAACGCCCGGACGTGACACCGCGCTAGCCGGAGACGCCGGGCTCCCTGTCCGCGTCGCCGTTCCCCTGGCCCCAGGCGAGCCAGGTGGCGCCTTCTTCCGGGACGGCCTGCCCGAACAGCCCCTTGATGCAGATGTTCTGCCCGTGGCACGGTGGCGTTTCAGCGACGTGGACGCAAGGCGAGCACGCCACCCGGCGGTAGTAGGTCCGCTCCTCCAGCCCCGGGACCGGGCGGAGGCGGGTGGCCGGATCGGTCGGCCCCCAGTAGCTGATGCACCGCAGGCCCAGGAGCCGGGCGTAATGGAGCAGCGCCGAATCCACCCCCCAGAACTGGCCGCAGCTATCCATCCGCCTGACCGTGTCTGCCAATAGCAGTTCCCCGCAGAGGTTCTCGAGCCGCGTGGCCGGTGAGGCGGGCGCCACCGCGGCGATGATCTGCTCGGCCGCCGCCCGGTCGCCGGCGATTCCGAAGAGCGCTGCTTCAGCCGGCGCGCCATGTTCCCGGAACACCGTCGCCCACTGCTGGGGAGTCAGCATGCGCTCGACGGCCAGCGCGGAGCACGAGTGACCGATGGCGACTCGCCCGGCCGGCCGGGCAGGCGCGGCAGGGAGGCCGAGGTGCGCGCGCAGGTGCTCCCGGCACGCGATGACTGATGCTGGTTCGGCGCCGAGGAGCCTGGCGATCGCGTCGTACCAATGGAACGAGCCGGACGACCGGTTGAAGAAGATCAGGTGGGTATGCAGCCGCTGGCGCCAGAAGACCGCCTCCAGGTAGAAGCCGATGCGGTTGCGGGCCGCGGTGAGCGTTGAGAGGATCGTGGTGAGGCGGCTGTACACCTCGAGGTCGATGACGGTATCCACGCCGAAGTTCCGCCACAGGCATCCCAGTCCTGTCCAGAGCGTCGAGAGGGGTAACCGGTCATCAATCACGTCAATGCGGTCGAACACGTTGAGCGTTTCCGCGAAGGGCAGAATCTCCCGCGTGGTGATGAGCGACAGCGTGGCGGACGGATACCGCCGGCGGAGCCCGAGCAAGGCAGGGTAGGCGATGACGAGACTGCCGCCACCCAGCATCTTGATGACGCAGAGGCTCCGGCGCACCTCCAGGTGGTGATGCCTCCGCAGCACGAGCCCCAGCAGCCACACGCACGGCTTGAGGAACGCCATCAGCAGCCCGCCGAGGTAGTAATCGAGCGTCTTCTTCGTCTGCAGCTTCATGCGAGGGGCTCCTCGCGTCGGCGCAGCACGTCGCTCACGGCCGCGGCGATCAGAATCGCCACGAGCGGGTAGAGCGGCTCGCTGTAGCGGGCGACCGGGACCAGCACGGTGTGCACCGCCATCAGGTAGGCGCCCAGGAGCAGCAACAGCCGGAACTCCCATAACCGACGCCGGAGCGCCCAGAGCGCCCAGAGCATCGCCAGCGCCATCAGCAGCCGCCCGCCGAACAGCCCGGCGATTTCCTTGGCGGAGAACGCGCGGCTCAGCCAGTTGAAATCGAACGGCCAGTCGTACTGCGCGGCCGGATGACCCACCCAGAAGAACGCCGGCTTCTGGAGCGAATACCACGCATAGACCAGGGGTTCGGCGCGGATCGACGCCTTGGCCCGCTCGTTGAAGTACCGGTCCCCCTCGATCGTGATCGGGTTATGCCCGCCGTTCTCGGCGGGGTTCAGTTCGTGATCCCAGACCGCCAGCATGGCGTTGGGTGTCTGCTGCGCGATGTGGTAGAACTCCGGGCTTCCGTGCCACAGCATCGTCATAGACAGCCCGAACGGCAGGACCGCGCCGTGCGTGCGCCAGGAATGGTACGCAAAGGGCGCGGCGGCGGCGGTCAGGATGCCCAGCAGCGCCGCCACAAGACCCATGCGCTGCCGCCAACGCCACCGGCCCGGTGCGATGAACGGCAGCGCGAGCGGCAGCAGCGCCGTCGCCGGCCGGCACAGCGTCATGAGCGCGAACCAGCCCCCGGCGGCCGCCATCCGGCCCAGCCGGGGCTGCTCCATCGCCCGGAGGATCCCCAGCAATGCGCCCAGGACGAGTGGCACGTAGACCGCCTCCATGTAGAGGTACCTGGCGTGATGCAGCAGGGCCGGATGAGCCGCGGTGATGAGCGCCGCGAACAGCGCGCTGCGCGCTCCGGTGAAGCGGCGCGCCAGCGCGTACGTGAGCGGGATGGCGCTCGAGGCGACAACGGCCTGGATCGCGAGCACGGACCAGAAGACGCGGCCGAACAGCACGTAGCAGGCCCAGAGAAAGATCGGATACAGGGGTGGGCTGCCGGGCCAGGGGAAGAATTGGCCGTTCAGCATCGCCAGCGCCAGCTCATCATAGCGAGGCTCATCGCCGATCAGGCGGGGCGAGTCGCCCAACAGCCGCGGGTCTGAAGCGATCGCCCAGAGCCGCAGGGCCAAGCCCACGAGCGTCAGCGCCGCAAGCACCAGGCCGACGGTCCGCGTCGGCGGCACGGCCGGCAGGCGCGTCAGCGCCCACCCGAGCACCAGGAGGGCCAGCACGCCGGCGAACAGGAACGCGGCCACCCGGACGGCTGTCGGCGCCAGCGGGGGGCGTGCGCTCCGGACAGCCGGCGTCAATGTCTGCGAGACGATGCGAATGGTTGGGGCCCGGCCGGCGATCGCATGGTAGTCATCCGGCCGCGTCCCGCGGCCATCCCAGAGCTTCACCGGCTCGCCGGTCGATCGTTTGGTCATCAGGAATCCGAAATCGATCCTGGCGCCAGGCGGCACCTGAAGCGAGGCGATGAACCGGTCACCTGCGCGCCGCATGGGCGTATGCATGACGCCATCCGCGACCGTCGTGCCGGCCGGGAGCTCGTGCGGAGGCAGCGGCCCCCAGCCATCGACGCCCCAGACCAGGACGACTTCGCCGGCTGCGGGCGCCGCGTAGTGAATGTCTTGCCTCACCGAGGACGTCTCCGCGGAGCCCGCGGCCGTCGGTGCCGCGCACCAGAGCGCGGCGGCAAGCAGGGCCCCCCAGCGCCGGAGCGGCTTCATGCCCAGGCCATCCGCTGGACAAACTGCGCGAACGAGTCGGTGCCGGACACCTCGATGCGCGGCAGGAGGAGCGGGTCGTCCCGGAGCGCGGCCCGGCGCGCCTCGCACGTCACGGCCGCGGTGTAGCCGCACGCGCCCGCCAGATGGGCGAGCGCCTCCTCCGCGGCGCCATAGGGGTACGAGAGCCAGCGCACCGGACGCCGCAGCGCCTCCTCCAGCTCGCAGCGAGACCGCAGCAGCTCGCGCGCGGCGTCATCGATCGGCAGCGCGGTGAGCGGCTGGTGCGTGAGGGCGTGCGAACCGAACGTCATCCCGTCCTCCTGCAGCCGGCGGAGCTCGTCCCAGCCGAGCAAGGGGACAGCCTCTCCATGCGCCGTGTCCCAGGCGTTGGTCGTCCCGATCGCTCCAGCCACCAGGAACAGGGTCGCGCCGAAGCCGTATCGTTTCAGCAGCGGCCAGGCCTGCGTCAGGAAGTCGCGATACCCGTCATCGAAAGTCAGCGCCACCGCTTTCCCCGGGAGCGGCTGCCGGCGGCGCGCGGCGTCCTGCCACGCGTCGAGGGTCACGGAGTGGTAGCCGGCGTCCCGCAGATACCGCAGCTGGGTCTCGAGCTGTGCGGGACTCACGCGGTACCTTGCAGTAGAGGGCGGCCCGTCAGCCACGATCCGGTGGTACATCAGGATCGGCAGGTGCGTCGTGACGCGCGAGGCGGCTGGGGCCGGGGCCGGGGCGCCGCCCTGCCAGCGGACGTGCCGGGCGGACTCCGGACGCTGCTCGCCCATCGCGCTGGTGGTGATGAGCTCCGGCGGCGCGTCGCCGCCGGCCGCGCGCTGCAGGAGCTGGATCCGGTAGAGCGGGGTGCGCAGCTCCTTCACCACCCGCAGCCGGGGCTCATCGGCGAATGTGTCGGTGATCGTTTTGGCGCCGAACGGCAGCGGCCAATCGAAGCCCGGCTCATCAGGCGCATCCGCCAGCACGTTGGCATGCGCGGTGAGCAGGTACCCGCCGGGGTTCAGATGGTCGGCGAACCGGGCGGCGGCGGCGCGCAGTCGTTCGCGCGTTCCCTGGTAATAGAGGACTTCGCTGCAGACGATCAGGTCGAAGGCGCCGGGGAGCGGATCGTGGCCAAGGTCCAGCCGCCGGAAGGTGACGTGGGGAAACGCGCGGCAGCGGGCGGCCGCACGGGAGAGCGCGATGTCGGAGATGTCGGCAGCGATGAGCTCTTGCGCGCGCGGCGCCAACTGCCGGGTGAAGTGGCCCTCGGCGCAGGCCAGCTCAAGCGCGCGGGCGATCGGCCGGTCGGGGAGCAAAGAGAGGGTCTGCTCGTACTTGACCTGCTCGTAGCCGGTCGTGTATTCCCAGGGGTCTTCCCGCGCGGCGAACAGCTGCTCGAAATGCTCTCGGTCATATCCCAGGTCGCGGTCCAGAGGGCGGGCCGAGTCGCTCAGGCGCCGGCCGTTGGACAGGGGGGCGAGGGCCGGGGGCAGGACCTGTCTAGGCGCATCGCCGATGGCGCGCGCCTGCGCCGACAGCCGCTCGCGGAGCGAGCCCGCGGCGTCCGGGAACGGACGCCCCACCACGGCGCCGCGGACCACGGCGCGGCAGAGGTCATATCCGACGGCGGCCAACAGCGCCGCGCGCAACGCGCCGGGCGCGACGCCGGCTCCGGACGCTTGGACCGCCACCGCGCCCAGCGCCACGCCGCCTACGGTCAGCCGGACGCGCACGAGCTCTTCGGGCGTTGAAAGCGCGGGGATCGGCTCGCTCAGCTCAACGGTGCAGGTGCCCTCCGTCTTCCGCGCAGGTCCGGGCGCGGTCGGGTCTTTCGCCTCGAAAAACGCCTCCCCGGTCCACGCGCGCTCCCCGAACAGCTCCTGCAGCAGGAGCGCCCATCCGACGCGGTCGTGGACGACGTCCCAGCCCGGGAGCCGGCCGCCGGGCACGCGATCGAGGACGAGGTCGCCGCGCCGGAGCAGCACCTCGTCTCCGTCGACAGCGGCCCCGATCTCGGCGCCGAGCGTCCATTCGAACCACCGGTTGAGGATGATCCAGGAGCACTTCGCCGCGATGGCGTCCGCGAGCGCGCCGGACTGCACCCGGCCATCGCGCACCGGAAGCGCCAACTGGCTGAGGCGCTCGCCGTTCATCTCCACCAACACCAGCACCCGCTCGATGGGCGGCGGGCAGGACAAGCTTGGAATCGGCTGGGTGATCTCGAGACGTTCTGCGCGCCAGTGTCCGAGCATGGCCGGCTCGGCGAGGAGCGCGGACTCGAGCACCAAGCGCTCCAGGTGGCGCCGCACGTCGGCAGCCAGACCCCGGGCCGTTGAGCGCCGCTCAAGCGCGTCGAGGAAGCGGCTGAGCAGCGGTTCGGTGCGGCCCCAGAGCGCCCGCCACTCCGCCGGAACCCGGCACGACGGGACCAAGACCGCCTCAAACAGCTGTTGAGCGATCGTCAGGCCGGAAAGACCCGGCTCCGGGGCGTCAGGCAGGAGGTCGAGCAGCGGGAGCGGGTCCTGCCCCTGGCCGATCAGGAGCCCTGCGGTCCAGGCAAGGAAGTTGTAGCGCAGCTCCGGGAGTTCGGCGGCCGGCCGGCCGCCGGCGTGCGACGGGTGGGGTGCCTTGACGCGGGGGTCAGGGCCATGCCCGCGCTCCAGCACGCGCAGTCCATGCTGCAGCATGCGGGCGCCGTCGATGGATCCTGAGTGCGGGCGCATGCGGTAGACGGCGGTCAGTCCGGGCACCGGGACGAACATGGCGCCGGTCCGGGCGATCCGCTGCCAGAGATCCCAGTCCTCGCAGATGCGCAGCGTCTCGTCGAACCCGCCGGCGGTTCTGGCGAGCGCGGTGCGCACCAGGCAGCCATGCATCGCGAACGCGCAGGTTCGCGCAAGCACCGGAAACAGGTCATGCGCCCCGGCCGGGCGATGGGGGATGCCCGGGCCCTGCGGCCCAACCCGCACCCATCCGCAATAGGCGGCATCCGCCTGCGGATGGTCGGACAGCACCTGCCCCATCCGCGCCAGGTGATCGGGGGCGAGGCGGTCATCCGCATCGAGAAACAGCGTCCACTCGTGGCGTGCCTGGGCCAGGCCGCGGTTGCGCGCCTGGCTGACGCCGGCGTGCGGCTGCCGGAGGAGGGAGATCCGGTGGTCTCGGGCCGCGTAGTCCTGCGCGATCGCGGCAGTCCCGTCGGTGGATCCGTCATCGACGACGCACGCTTCCCAGGCGGACTGCGATTGCGCGAGGAGCGACTCCAGCGCTTCAGCGAGCGTGGCCTCCGCGTTGCGCGTCGGGATGATGACCGACACCGGCGGGAGCGCGTGCGCTCCTGCCGCGCCGTTGCGTCCGGCGGCGGCGAACACCTGGTCAAGCTGCGCCTGGAAGCGCAAGAGAATCTGATCAGCGACCTCCCGGCGGGTGAGCCCGAGCGGCGGAGGGGTCAGCCGCAGGCGGCCAATCCGCTGGCCGTGGGCGGTGACGGTGAGAGTGCACGGCCCATGCGTCCACAGCGAGGGCAACGGTTCCGGCACGCCGTCCGTCAGATCCAGCGCGCACGCCGGGATCAGCGGCGCGGAGGCGCAGTACGCGGCGTACGCCGGCCAGTCGCCGAGCGCGTCCACGACGCCGCGCCAATAGGCGAGATGGCGCAGCCTGCCGAACAAGCGCCGCCAGCTCCCGCGCAATCGGCAGCGTTCCAGCACGGCCAGCCAGGCGCGCAGCGCTGCGGCCGCGCCGTCCCACAGGCGGGGCGCGGTGAACACCGCGCGCGCGCCCTGCGTGTTCAGCATGAGGCGCAGCCCCGGGCGCAAGGCCGGATGTTTGCGCCCGAGCAGCACGTCGTGCCGCCCCTCCTGCCGGGCGTTGCGCAGCATCGTGTCAACAGTGGAATCGTTCCGGTGCTCAGCCACCGCTGAAGGCTCAGCCACCAGGCGGACGCCATGCTCCATGAGCCTGTAGCCGAGGTCGTAATCCTCACCGCCATAGCCGGCGAAAGCCGGGTCGAACCCGCCGACGGCCAGGAAATCTTCGCAGCGCACCGAGGCGTTCCCGGCGCAGAAGTCGCGGTACGAGGGCAGATGGTCGGGACGGTTGCGGTGCGCGTAGACATCCTCCCACCAGACCCAGAGCAGCCTGCGGTACCACGTGTCATTCGGGCGGCGGGTCAGGGGAGCCGGTCCCAGCACGGCGATCGGCTCGTCGCGCTCGTGCCGGTTCAGGTGCGCGGCCACCAGGCCGGGGGCCGGAATGATGTCATCATCGAGGAAGATCACGACCGGCGCCGTGGCGCGGGCTGTGCCGGCGGTGCGCGCGGCGGCCTGGCCGGATTGGGGCTGCTCGAGCCATCGCAGGTGCGGCAGCCGGCCGGATGCGTGCCACCGCGCCAGCATCGCGGCCGAGCCGTCGGTTGAGCCGTCGAGCACCGGGAGCACCTCAAACCGGTCCGCCGGCACCGTCTGCCGGCTCAGGGCCTCCAGCAGGTTTTCGAGGCTCGCGACGCGGTTGTGGCTGGGGATGACGATGCTGCAGGCCGGGCGGGTCATGCGGCGGCTCCGGCAGGAGACAGCGCGGCTGCCCGGGCGCGTTCGATGCGCCGCGCCCTGAAGTAGGCGAACGGACCCTGGAAGAACCCGGCCAGCTCCGATAGGGTCAGATCAACCGGCAGCGCGTCAGGCTTGCGGCGCAGCGTGCGGTACAGCTGCTTCAGGTGATGGTGTGTCAGCCACCAGGCTGCGACTTCGAGCGCCTGCCACTCGCCGTATTCGAGGCAGCACCGGGTCAGATGCGCCACGCCGCCGACGTTGTACGTGTAGAGCATGCGGCGCAGCGATGGGTAGTCCTCGCGGTGCCGGTGCCACACCAGCGCGTCCGGCGTGTAGCTGATCTGGTAGCCCTCGGCGAGCACGCGGTAGAACCCGTGTGCATCGCCGCCGGTCAGGGCCACGCTGCCCATGTCGAGCTCCGCGTCGAAGAGGCCGAGGTCCAGGACCAGCTGCCGCCGGAACGCCATGTTGGCGCCGCTGCCGGCCTGGCCGGCGCCGGTGGGCGGGATGATCCCCTGGTCGAAGACGCGCGGCTGAAACCCGCGCCCATGGCCGCCGTAGTACTCAAAGATCGCCTGCGCCGGCGTCTCCAGTTCGAGCGGCATCGTGAGGCCTGTCGCCGCGCCCACCCGGGGCGCCTCGAACGGCCGCAGCAGCGCGGGGATCCAGCCGGGGTCGATCACCACGTCATCATCGGTATAGAGGAGGATGTCGCCGCGCGCCGTCCGGGCGCCGGCCATGCGCGCCGCGTTGAGGCCGCGGCGCGGCTCCTTGACGTAACGGACGCCGGGGAATTGCGCGACGAGCTGGCGCGTGGCGTCGTCTGGAGGGTCGTTGTCAACGACCACGAGCTCGCCGCTCTCGCGCAGCATCGGCGCCAGCCCGTCCAGGCAATGGCGCAGGTGCCCGACGCGGTCGCGCGTGCACACGATCACCGACCAGGAGTGCCGCCGGAGCGCCGCAGGCGCGTCCCCGATGAGTTGCGCGCGCAGCGCCGCATCCCGCAGGCGCCACGTGAGGACCGCGTCGGCGTCCATTGCCGCGCGCACGCCGGCGGCGGGGAGCGTGCCGTCGGGGCAGGGGACATGGACGCAGCCGAGCGGCCGGCCGCGATGCTTGATCAGCACGAGCGCGTGCCGGTACGCGCCCACGAGCCGGTCCGTCATGTCGTCGGCGACGTCGACGGCCAGCACCTTGGTCGGTGCGAAGTCTTCCACGCGTTTCGAGGGCCGCCGGAGCACCGTGCGCATCTCCCGGCGCTGGCTCATGGCGAGGAGACCTCGTAGGCGCGACGGACATCGGCCATCGGCCCAGCCATCCGCACAGACCCCCGCTCGAGCCAGACCGCCCGGCCGCACAGGCGGCTCAGCGTGTCCATGTCGTGAGAGACGATCACGAGCGTCCCGCCGGCGCCGTGGAACTGCGTGAGGTGCGCGAGGCAGCGCTCGCGGAACCACTGATCACCGACGGCCAGCGCCTCATCGATGAGCAGGATGTCGGGGCGCACGCACACCGTGACCGCGAAGGCGAGCCGTGCTTGCATGCCCGAAGAATAGTACTTGATCGGCGTGTCGATAAACTCGGCCAGCCCGGCGAACGCCACGATCTCGTCGAAGCGCTCGGCGAGCTCGCGGGGCGAGAGCCCCATGACCGCCCCGTACAGGTCCACGTTCTCCGCGCCGGTCAGCTCGGGGTGGAAGCCGGCGCCCAGTTCGATGACCGCGGCGGTGCGGCCGCGGACCTCGATGCGGCCTTCGGTCGGCGCGTAGATGCCGGCGAGCAGGCGCAGCAGCGTGCTCTTGCCGGAGCCGTTGGGGCCGATGATCCCGAGCGCCTCGCCCGGCGCGATGTCGAACGATACGTCATGCAGCGTGAAACGCGCGCGCCGGATATCGAGCGGCTTGCGCCGGGCCACCCGGATGAAGGCCTCGCGCAAGGACGTCGTCCGATGCTCATAGAAATGGAACCGCTTCGTCACCGCAGCGCAGCGGATGGCGAGCGCGGGATCAGACGACTTCGGCGATGTCGGCTTGGGCTCGATTGAACAGGGCATACCCGACTCCTGCGATGCCGCATGAGGCGGCGGTCAGCGTGGCGACCAGGGAGAGCGGTGGTGCCTGGCCGTCATAGAGCACGACATGATACGCGGTGAGCAATTGGGCGACCGGATTGGCGAGATACACGCTCTGCAGCGCCTCCGGCACGAAGCGGGCCGGGTAGAACACCGGGCTCGCGTAGAACAGCAAGGTCAGCGCGATGGGCAGGATATGCTGGACGTCGCGGTAATAGACGGAGAGCGAGGCGATCGGGCACAGCAGGCCGAACGCCAGGAGCACCTGCATGGCGACCAGCCAGGGCAGCCACACGACCGACGAGGGGATGCCGTGGTGGTGGGTGAGCCCAAGGCCCAGCAGCACCAAGCCCAGCTCCAGCGCGAACTCGACCAGGCGCGAGCTGATGGCCGCCAGGACCGGGATCTCCTTCGGAAAGGGGGCGCTGCGGGAGAGCTGCGCATGTTCCGCCAACACGTACGTGCCGGCGCTCAGCGTCTGCAGTATGAAGTTCCAGGCGAAATAACCGCTCAGCAGGAACGCGACGTAGTGGGGCAACGGGACTTTCACGATGTACCGGAACACCGTCGCCAGTACGGCGACGGTCAGAAGCGGGTTGAGCAGCGTCCAGACGAAACCGAGCGCCGAGCGCTGGTACTTGATCCGGAGGTTGCGCAGCGTGAGGCTTCGCCAGAGCTGCCGGTAGCGCCAGACCGCGCGCCATCCCCCTTGGGAGCAGCCGGGCGTCATGACGCGGACCGTACTGAGGGACATCAGGCCGGCTCCGGGCCGGCGGCTTCGCGCCGCGCTGCCGCGATCCGCCGTGCTGCGCCATACGCCCACAGGCCTCGCCAGGTCTCGAGCCACATCCTGGCCAGCACGGCCGCGGGCAGCGGATCCCGGCCCGCGGCGCGCCGCAGCAGGCGGACCCCGGGCTTCACCAGCCGCCACAGGAGAAAGGCGAGAATCTCGATCCGCCGGCGGCCCCGTTCGCGCGCCGCGGTCTTGCAGAGGAACGCCACTAGCCCCCGCTGGTGGCCGGCGAGCTGCGCGGCGAGCGCGCGCGGTTCCCACCGGTGCTCGTGCCAGGCGAGCGCGGCAGGCTCGTAGGTGAGCGTGCGTCCGCTCGAGAGCATCCGCCAGAACATATCATGATCGCCGCCTCCAGGCAGCGCGGCGCCGAGGTCCAGCGCCTCGTCGAACCCGCCGGCGGCCTGCGCGGCTGAGCGCCGCACCGCAAAACTGGCGCCGCTGCCGACGCTGACCGCCCAGGCGATGAGCGGCGCGCGGCGTCCGTGGAGCGGCCGGCGCCGGTCCGCCGGGAGATCGAGCCGTTCAAGGCCGCGGGAGAATCCGCCGTTCGCTTCGAACAGCCGCTGGGCCAGCGTCGACTGGCTGAGCGGCTCGACGCGGCCGGTGCAGACCGCGGTGCGCGGATCGGCGAGGAAGGGCGCCAGCAGCGCCGCGGCCCACGCCGGGTCCGCGACGGCGTCATCATCCAGGAAGGCGAGGACCTCGCCGCGCGCCTCGCGCAGCGCGCGGTTGCGCGCCATATTAAGGCCGGGGACCGGCTCGTACACGTAGCGGACGGCCGGCGCGTAGGTCTCGGCCACCAGGCGCAGCGTGTCGTGGTCCGGGGCGTTGTCGACGATGAGGATATCGCTGAGCGGCGGCTGTTGCGCGAGCAGCGAGTCCAGCGCCCGCGCGGCCATTGCGGGCCGGTTGCGCGTGCAGATGACCGCGGTCATCGCGGCCGCAGCCGTTGGGGCGGAGCGCGGCGCGGGCGTTACGTCCATCGCGGAGTCGCCGGGGGTTTCGCCGTGCCGCGGCGCAGCAGCCATTGGGAGCCGCCGACGATGCTGCCGGCGGCGTAGGCCGCGCGCGCGGCGAGGACCGCCGGGGCGGCGGCCAGCGCCTCCCACCGGCCGGCGCGCACCCAGCAGCCGAGAATATAGAGCCCTTGCGGCACTGCGAGAAGCACGCTCATCGAGATCAGCAGCGCCGGATGGCGGTACAGCCACGCCAGCCGCACCGCCGGAGCGGCGGCCTTGCTTTCGAGGGCGCTGTAGGCCCAGCGGTAGTTGCGGCGCAGGAGGTTGCTCCATCCCGGGCGGTTCCAGTGGTAGGCGAGGGCGCGCGGCTCGAAGCGAATGGCATGCCCGGCTTGCCGCAGCGCCGCCTGCCACGCGAGCTCCTCATGCCCGTGCGCCACGGGCTGGCGCTCGGTGAAGCCTCCGCATTGGCGGAACAGCTCTGCCTGCACGCTCAAGTTGCACGGCGGGTGGTTCGGCACAGGGCCGGCCGGCCGCCGGGGATGGGTGTGGTAGCTGCTGCTGTAGTAGTCCCATTGCGCGGAGAGAGGCAGGCCCTCCGGCAGCCCAAGCGGGCCGCCGACGCAAACCGCCCCGGTGCGGTGCGCGTGCACATGGGCCGCCAGCCAGCCGTCGGCCGGGGTGCAGTCGGCGTCCAGGAACAGGAGGAGCTCCCCGCGCGCCGCCGACGCGCCATGGTTGCGGGCGGCCCCCGGGTTGCCGCGGGCATGGCCGAGCGGCAGCACCGACGCGCCGGCCGCTTGCGCCTCGCGTGCGGTGCCATCGGTCGAATGGTCGTCGACGACAAGCACTTCGAGAAACGCGACGCCGGCGGCAGTACCCTGCGCGCGCACCGCGCGCACCGTCCGGCCGAGCGTCCCCTCGGCGTTGCGCGCCGGGATGATGACTGAGACCCCCCGAGGTTCCTCGGTGCCGGGCACGCCGAGCGTGTGCTCGTACGCGACGCGGATCTGGCGGAGGAAGCCGGCCCAGGTCAGCGTGTCGGCCGCGTAGGCGCGCGTGGCGTCCTCGAGCTGCCGGGCGAGCGCGGCGTCGCGCAGGAGCCGCAGCATGCCGTGCGCGAGCCCCTCGGACGTCGGCTCCGCCAGCACGGCGAGCTGCTCGGTGAGCACGCTCTGGTGCGCGGGGATCTTCGTCGCGACGATCGTTTGCCCGGCGGCGATGTAGTCGAGGACTTTCAGCGGCAGGTTGCGGCCCGAGACGCGCGGCGACACGACGATGTCGGCAAGCGCGAGGAAGACCGGCATGCGCTCGCGCGGCTGGCGCAGCAGCACGCGATAGGCGGCCGGCGGCACGCGGTCCGCGAGCAGGCGGCTGACCGCGGCGAGACTTTCCGGCTCGGCGCCGATCAGCACGAAGACCGCGGAGGGGACGCCAGCGAGCACCGAGGGGACGGCATCGATCAGCCGGCCGACGCCTTGGTAGATGGCGAAATTGCCCATGTAGAGGATGACGGGACGACCGGACGGAATGCCGAGCTCGGCGCGCAGCGTCTCCACCATCTCGGGCGGGACGGTCGTGGCCTGGCCGGGGTAAATCCACTCATTCACCCGCGCCTGCGGGGCTTCGGCCAGCACGCTCGCTTTCAGGCCTGCGCTGCACATGACGGTGGTCGCGCGGCGGAGCGCCCAGCGCTCGCACAGCAGCAAGAGGCGGCGGACGAGCCGGTTCCGCAAGAGCGGCCGCTCCGCCATCTGCTCGGCCAGGCTCGACTGCATGTCGTACAGGATCGGCACCCCGGTGCCCCGGGCCGCCATCGCGGCGAGAAAGACGCCCTCCTCCACGGCGTGGATGGCCGCGTACCGCTCGGCGCGCAGGCGCGCTTTCAGCGCGGCGAAGAGCCACGCATCGAACCAGAGCTTTCGCAGCGAAAAACCGATGGGGACCGACCGGATGCCGAGCGGGTTCGGCACGCGGATGATGCGCAAGCCTGGCAGCTCGATGGGCGCTCCGACCGGAAAGGTCAACAGGTCCACCTGGGCGCCGAGCTCGCTGAGCGCGGTCAGCACGTGCCGGATGGCGATCGGCGTGCCGCGGTCCTCATAGAACGGCTCGGGTGCCACGACCAGGATGCGGCCGGGCAGCCGCATCGGTCTGACGGCAGCTCCGCCGTCTGCGGTGCGCGTGGATGTAGGGGTGAACGGCATGCTGTTCCGCGCGCCTGTCACGCTGCGAGGAGCGCCTGGACGGGAGCCGCCGCGCGGCTGCCCGCGCGCCCGGCCCGTCGTCCGCGGACAGCCGGCGTGCCGCGCTGCGCCTTGCCCACCACCTGGAACAGCCGATGGAACGGCAGCCGCGTGCGGAGCAGGAGCTTGGCGATGAGATGGGCGGAGGGCTCAGCCTGCGCCGAGAGGAGCTGGCTGACCCGGCCGCGCGTGACGCCCAATTCGTCCGCCAGATGGGCGCGCGTAAAGTCCTCAATGACCAGCCATGACTCGAGCACATGCCTGCGGATCGTCACCGTTGGAACGCGCATGCCTGTCGTACCTCCCAAGCTGTTAGCCACGCTAAATCACGATCCCTCAGGCATACATGAGCATGAATCGTGCCATCGGACGCACGTAGAGCAATGCTATAACATCATGTAGTTCAATAGGTTATAGTGTAATATCCGGGCGAGGAGAGGGAGGAGCTTGCGGTGGGGATGTGGCGAGGCGACGGCGCAGCAGGATGTGGCGAATTGGCGCAAATGTTTACTGCAGGTAAATGCTCTCCTCGGGTGGAGCGCCGAGCGGCGGGGGCAGCTGCTGCAATTCATGGCGGGCGACGGCGGCAAGCGCATGCTGGGGAAACTGGTTGAGCAGCCGCTCGTACGTCCTGCGGGTCAAGGCGGGTTCGTCGAGGCTGTCGCGGCACGTGCGGGCGAATTCCAGGAGCGTATCCGGGTCCTGCGCGTCGCGTCCCTCGGCGAGGAGCTCTTCGTGCAGGACGTGCGCCTGCGCGACATCACCGAGGGCCCGGTAGGCGATGAGGAGACGAGTCCGGACCTGCAGGCGTTGGACCGGTCCGGGCGCGTTGTGCAGGCGGCGGCGCAAGAGCCCGACGGCGTCCTGGTACGCTTCGCGCGCGGCCGGCAAGTCCTTGCGCCGCAGATGCATGTCGGCGATGTACAGCGGCCCATCCAGCCAAATCGGGTGCCACGCGTGGTAATCGGTGATCCGCCGATACGCCTTGGTCGCCTCAATCCAGTTCCCATCCAGTTCATGGCTGCGGCCGATGTAGACGAGGGCCATCAGCGCGGTGCCCCTGTGCGGGAAGTAGCTCCAGAACACCTCATTGAACGCGCGGCGCGCGCCGGCCGTGTCCCGGCGCGCGAGGTGCATCAAGCCGATCTGCTCGATGGCCTGCGCTGCCAGCTGGCTGCCGGGCGCAAGTGGCGGAATCGCCGTGAGCGCCTCAACCGCCAGCATGATTTGCGAGGGGGTTGCGGCTTCGGGGTGCTGCAGCGTGGACGCGTGAGAGGAGAGGACGGCCGCATACGCCTCCTCCGCGCGCGCGGCACGGCCGCATCCGGCGGCCACGAGCGAGGCGAGCGCGCAGCCCAGGGTAGTGGCAGTCAAGAGGCGTATCGGCGTCAACATGGTCAAGCGGACGAACATTCAACATTATAGCAAATGAAGCGCGTCGGGGCAGGTTCTCTCGTCTGGCGCGCCTCAGCGCGTCGTGAATCTTCAACAGGGCCTGCCGAGAGAATTGCGTAATGGTTGAGCAAGAAATGGCATCGTCCCGCCTCCGTACCGCGGGCGATGAGGGCGATGTGGGCACGAATTCCACCGCGGACGGGGCGATCCTGGTGAACGGCAGCATCGCGATCAACGGGCAGGCGGTGGCCGGGTACGGGGCCGAGGCGCCCGAGGACGTCCTGGAGGTCAACGGCGGCGCGGCGGTCATCACCGGGACCCCGAGCGTCGTCACGGCCCCCGAACCGCTGCTCATCCCCGCCATCGTGGTCCCGGACGGACTCGCGTGCCCGGACGCGGCGCACCACAACACAAATGGCCAGCGGTGGACGTCCGCCGCTGGCCGAACTGTTTAGAGCGGCCTCATCGCCCCAGGGTGGACAGGGGCGCGGGGGCTACCGCGGGCGACGGCGCCGCAGGCCGAGCCCCGCGATGCCGAGTCCGAGCAGCCAGAGCGTGGCCGGCTCCGGAATGACCGGGGCCGGGTTCGGCGTGAAGGCGAGCCGCAGCGTGGGGCCTGGGAACCTGGCGTCGTACTGATAGGGGGCCTCAGCCTCGGCGGCGTTGATGAAGAGCGAGAGCTCAGCGGCCTCGACGCGGAACTCGGCATACGGGTTGCCGTTCGTCAGCAGGCCTTGGAGGCCGGCGGTGACATCCAGCTCGAACGGGAACAGCGTGTCGAAGACCGGACTCTCCACGCCGTTGAAGAGGAGGCTGCCGGTTGGGGACGCGACCGCGTCGAAATCGCTGAGGGTGATGGCGCCGTCGCCCGGCGCGAGGAAGAAATTTCCGACAATGGTGTCCGGGGCGGTGTTGTGGTCCACGCCGCCGCCATAGCCGGTCAGCGCCGCGGAACTCAACGTCAGCCCGGCGAAGGGGCTCACGTCGAACACGATCAGCGCCCGGGCGTCGAGCGCGGTTCCCGACGACAACACGCCGCGCGCAGGCAGCAGCGCGTTGGTGTTGAACAGCGCGTCCGGCACGCCGTCCAGCGTTCCCGAGGGCTCAAAGTCCCAAATGTAGGCGTCGAGGTCCGGGTCGATGACGACCGCGCCGGCCGGGGGAGGGCACGCCGCAAGCAAGAGGCCGACGGCTAACAGTCGAATGAGGGTGCTGCGCATGCGCAATCTCCCAAGCGTAAGGGACGCCACAGGAGGGTGTTACGAAGAGGGCGAGGGGCCCCGGTAGATGATGCGGCCCTGCGTCAGATCGTAGGGCGACAGCGCAAGCTGCACGGTATCACCTTCCAGGATCCGGATGGAGAAGCGGCGCATCCGGCCGGAGACGTAGGCAAGCACCTGGTGCCCGCCGGCGAGCTCGACGCGGAAACGGGAGTTGCGCAGCCGTTCGATCACTTTGCCTTCAACTTCGACCGCATCTTCCTTGGCCATGGGGCCTCCGGCTAAAACACCGCGGGCCCGTGGTGGCAACCCCGCGGCTCAGTGAGACTGTCGCGTCTATTGACGTGTAGTCTACCAGGTTGCGTCGTCGAGAGCAATCACGCAGTTCGCTTGGGCGCCAGATAGAGCACCCCGGCCAGCGCGATGCCGACGTACGCCCAGAGCGTCAGCCAGATGCCCTTGCCGATCGTGACGGCGACGAACAACGCTGAGGTGTTGGTCGTCAGCAGCTTGAAGAAGGCGCCGGCCGCGACCAGGCCGAAAACCGCCGCAACACCGATCGCCACCGACCGTCGGCCGCCCAGGAGCGTCAGGAGCAGCGCGCCGAGCAGGGCGAGGCCGGGCAGCGCGTACACGGCGTAACTCTTCGCGCCGGCATACTGGCGGCTGCCGGTCAGGAGCTCGAAGATCGCCATCGCGAGCCCCGCGGACTCGCTGTTCGCAAGCTGCGGCACCTGCACGCCGCTGATGACTGATGGAATCTCGGTGCCGGAGGGCAGGTTGATCGTGATCGGCTGGCCGGGGATCTGGTCGGTCACCGCCTGGGTGCTTTTTTTGACGCTGCCCCACAGCCGGCTCACGCCGGCTTTCGCCGCGCTCGTGGCCTGCTGGCCCATCGCGGTGCCGGTGATCCGCTTCACCATGTCCGGCTGGCGCAGGTCCACGTGCGCCCACGGCATCACGAACCCGGCGACGGCCGCCACGGCGCACGCCCACGCCAATCCCAACGCAACCGTTCGAAGCAGCATGGCGTTCTCCTCGTTGGTTCGGTGATCAGCGGTACCGGCCGCGCGGTTCACCGAGCTTGGCGTCTACGGCATGCGGCCCGCCGCCCGTCAACATCAACGCCCCGGCCATGGTCCAGTAGGCCAGGGCGAGCTCCTTGGTCTCGAAGGGATCTTTCGCATGGGCGATGAAGGCGGCCACGCTCATCGTCGAGAACACGAAGGCCGCCGCGATGCGCGTCTGGAATCCTGCGGCGACGCAGAGTCCGCCCGCGAACTCCGACAGCGCCGCTGCCCACGCAAACACCGCGGGCATCGGAAACCCCATCCCGGCGACACCCTGCGTGAGCATCTCCATGTGCCCGCCGAAGACCTTGCCGTAGCCATGGTACGCGATGCCCAGGCCCATCAGCACGCGCAGCCATAAGAGCCCGAGGCCATACAACGATTGCTGCCGCTCGCTCATCACACCTCCTCAGCGTTCCAGCAGGTACGTGCGCCACTGCTCACGGAAATCCGACCAGGTCTTGATGAAGGCATCGATGCTCTGTGCCTCGACCGCGCGGGCATCCAAGTCCGCCCGAAGCGGCTGGAGCCCCTGGCGGAACGTCGCAACGCGGGTGCCTAAGTCCGCCAGGGTGGCGCCCGTGTGCTCAAGTGCCGGCTCCCACGCCGTCAGCGCACGCAGCGTTGGCAGCTCCTGTTCGCGCTGGTACAGTTCTTCCCGAAGGCCGGCGAGCTCGATGCGCCAGCCAGAGACCAGGGGATCCCAAGCTTTCAGTGCCTGATACCCCGTGTCGGCGGTTGACACCATGCCTTGCGTCTGTGCCTCCAATTGGGCGAGTGTGGCTTCGAATTGGCCGAGCTCCCGCCACAGCGTATCGGCCGTGGCGCGGTCTTCGAGGGCGTTCGCCCGGTCGACGACACGCTGGACCTGTGCGGAATGCGTGATCCGGAACTGCGGGATCACGCGGATAATTTCCGCCAGTTCTCCGGCCAGTCGCCCGTAGTGCGCTTGGGTATTCCAGAGCTCGCGGCTCCAGTTCAGCAGCTCTTGTTCCGCTGCCACGAGCTCGAGCTTGATGGAGTAGACCGCATCGGTATAGCCTTGTACCGTTTGCGCGATCGTCTGCAGTAGCGCTGGATCAGGCCCTGCCGGCGCTTCAGAGGGAGGTTCCTCAACCGGCTCGGCGGGCGCGCTCGCGACCGGTTCGGCTGGTGGAGCCGGCACGTCCGGGGCGGGTTCGGGGGCCGCCGAAGGCGCCTCTGCTCTCAGTGGGACGCGTGGCGCAGATCCCGGGTTGACCATCAGCCAGACGATCAGCGGCACGCCGAGCAGGATGAAGGCCCCGAGCGCCCAGAGGGCTGCTGCCAGCACGCCGCCGGATCGCGAGGAGCGCATGGAAGGCATTGTAGCAGAATCCCGAAGAGCGGTAGAATACGAACGTCATCGCGACCCGGGCGGTTAGCTCAGCTGGTTAGAGCGGCGGATTTACATTCCGCAGGTCGAAGGTTCGAGCCCTTCACCGCCCAGTTCTTTTGCCTGAGCGTGCAATGATTGACGCGCCAGGTAATTTACGCGATACTACTCTTCCGTCGTCGAGCACCCAGCGTATCCTCTTGGGGACGTAGCTCAGTCGGTTAGAGCGATGGCTTGTCAAGCCATAGGTCGCGGGTTCGAGCCCCGTCGTCCCCGCCATTCACGGAAGCCGTTATCCTGAAAATGGTAACGGCTTTCTTTCCTAGGGGCTTGTGAAGACGCGCTTGAGGAGGTCGGTGACGCGGGCTTGCGGGTTGGTCCGAATGGATTTTTCCTGCTCCGACACCAGCTGAAACAGCCCGTCCAACGCCTTGTTGACCACGTACTGGTCGATAGAGATGAGGGTGGGTTTACCGGCAAACGGGAGCGCTTTGTAGGCGGCGACCATCTGGTCGTACTTACCGGCGACCGCGTGCTGTGCCATCTTGTCCTTCACAATCGGCAGAAAGACCGACTCCAAACGGGTGCGGGTCGTGCGCTTGAAGTAGTCCGTGGCCGCGGTCTCTCCCCCCTGGAGGATCTGCCTGGCGTCTTCGAAATTCATGCCCAGCAGCGCCTCCAGAAAGATGTCCTTGGCATAGGGGGCCGCCTGTTCCGCAGCCCGGTTCATGCTGAGGGTGAATTGGTCGACTTGCGAGCCGAGGCCGACCTTGCGCAGTCCGGCCTCGAGGCCGCGCAGCTGTTCCGGCATGAGGATCTTGATGGCGGGATTGGCGAAATAGCCGTTTGGCCGGCTCCCCGATTGCACGGCGTGCTCAACGCCGATTTTGAGGGCTTCCTTCAGGCCCGAGGCCACCTGGGCATCGCCTGGGGTGCCGTCGGATGCGGTGGCGGCCTTGGTGGCGCGGGACACGGTGTCCGAGAGCCAGCCGGCCTGAGCGGGGGGAGCCCCGCAAACGATCAGCACGGCTGCAGCGCACAGGTGCAGTGCAACATACCGCTCCCAGGGGCTCATTGCGCTATGTTAACATGAGAAAATGTAGGTCGCGTGTTTTTATCAACCAGTAAGGTAAGCCCAGGAGAGGTGCCCCATGGGGAAGACGACAGCGTTTGCAGCGGAAATGCAGCGGGGCTACACGTTTGAAGGGCGAGCGGTCACGTTAGGCGGGGCCGTGCTCGATGGACACCCGCTCCAAGGCGTTCAGGCGAAAATCCCCCTCGCCATGCTGAACCGGCACGGCCTCATCGCCGGCGCGACCGGCACAGGAAAGACCAGAAGTCTTCAGCGGCTCGCGGAGTCGCTTTCCGAGGCCTCAGTGCCTGTGCTGCTCATGGATATCAAAGGCGATCTCAGCGGCTTGGCGCAGCCGGGAACCGACGATCCCAAGCTGCGCATGCGCATTGACGCCATCGGCGAGCCATGGATCGCGGCCGGCTACCCGGTGGAGTTCTTGACGATCTCCCACGAATCAGGCGTCCGGCTTCGCGCTACCGTCTCGGAATTCGGTCCCGTGCTCTTCGCGAAGATTCTGGAACTCAACGACACGCAGTCGAGCGTGCTCTCCCTCATTTTCAAGTACGCGGATGACCAGGGCCTGCCGCTAGTGGATCTGAAGGATCTGCGGAAATTGATTCACTATGCGACGAATGAGGGGAAAACCGACCTGCAGCGAGACTACGGTACCATCAGCCCGGCGAGCACCGGCCTTATGCTGAGGAACATCGTGGAGATTGAAGAGCAGGGCGCGGGAATGTTCTTTGGTGAAAAGTCATTTGACGTAGAGGATCTGCTGCGGGTTGACTCGCGCGGCCAAGGGATCATTCACATTGTGCGGCTGGCGGACATGCAAAGCCGTCCGAGGCTGTTTTCAACATTCATGCTCAGTCTGCTGGCCGAGATCTTTCAAAAGTTTCCGGAAGAGGGGGATCTGGACCAGCCGAAGCTGGTGCTGTTCATCGATGAAGCCCACCTGATCTTTAAGGAAGCGACCAAGGCGCTACTCGTGGAGCTTGAAACGGTGATGAAGCTCATTCGATCTAAGGGAGTCGGGATCATCTTTTGCACGCAGTCGCCCACGGACATTCCGCCGGCGATTCTCGCACAGCTCGGGCTGAAGGTGCAGCATGCGCTTCGAGCGTTCACGGCTGCGGACCGGAAGGCCATCAAACTGGTGGCGGAGAACTATCCGATGACCGCTCATTATGCCGTGGCCGAGCTCATCACTCGGCTCGGGATCGGGGAAGCGCTGGTCACGGGGCTTGGAGCCACAGGCGAGCCGACGCCACTTGTGCAGACGCTCATGGCGCCTCCGCGGTCTCGGATGGACACGATCACCGACCCAGAGAGGCGTCAGGCAATCGCCGGGTCGGCGCTCGCTGCGAAGTACAATCAGGCGCTAGATCCGGAAAGCGCATACGAGATGCTGAGCGCCAAGCTCAATCAAGTCGCGCAGTCTCAGGGCGCCGCCAGAACGCCCAAGGCGACCTCCGGGGGCGAGAAGTACATGAAGTCGCTGGGCAAATCTGTGACCACGTCCATCGTGCGCAATATCACGGGACACATCACGCGGACGATTCTTGGTTCGATTCTCGGGCCTGCGCGCCGCCGGCGGTCCGGAGTCCGGTGACGCGGGGGGACGCTCACGAACGCTTGGTGATGCGGCGAATGAGCCCGGCGAGCGCTTTAAAGGGAAGGGCCATCCAGGCCGCGGAAAACTTGAACGTCGCGTGGAAGAGCCACTTCGTGGCGGTGGTGACGACTCCGGTCAGCACGGCGTAGAGGGTGACATGCGCCGTGATGCGGCCCCAGAAGGTCTCCGGGAACAGCCGGATGTACCAGTCAAGCAGCGCGTGAAGCATGGCGCACCCTAACGACTTCGCATGACCTTCGCAAGAAGAATGTCCCGGGAGACGTTCTCCCGGGACATTCCCATGTGATCGGCGATCAGTAAATCGTGGTCGCTTCTGTTTTCTCGACCGACTGGTGAAGCTGGTCGCTAGACAAGCTGACTTTAATGATGGCTTGGTCCGCGCGGTTGCCTTTCACGATCACCTTCCACGTCGCCACAGCTTTGGGCGACAACGTCCCGACCGGCGCAAATGTCACCACATTACCCCGTAGAGAACCAGCGGTCTGCCCTGAAGACGTCACGTAGTCCTCGGAATCGGGGAACGTGGCCGTGACACGTACATTCGTGTCCGGTGCCGACCCTTGGTTGGTAACGCGAATCACATAGCTCTCTTCATTGCCGACTTCGATCGGGTCGTTAATGTCGACCATTTCGAGCAAGATGGCGGGAATCCCGCTGATCTCGGTCTGCGCCGAACTGGTCGCATCGCTGCAACAATTGGCCGTGGCCGTTGCACGGGTTTGAGCAAGACCCGCCGCAGCCAACGCCATCGTCGCACTGACACGGGTCGACCTGTTTGGCTGCAATGTGCCGAGATTCCAGACGATCTTGCCGCCGGCGACCCGGCCACCCTCGCTCACCGAGGCCACCCGCGCACCTGAGGGAATGGACTGCTCAACCACGGCATTCGCGGCCGGCGCATCGCCGGTGTTGTTCACGGTGCTGCTGTAGGTCGCCGGACGACCGAAGAGCGCTTTGGAAGGACCTTCGGTGCTCACCGCCAAAGCCGCTTGCTGCACGCTGACATTCTCAGATGACCCCTGAGCGGTGAGGCCATTCTCTGCCGCAGCAGTAGCCGACACGGAGTACGTACCCGTTCGCGCGGCCTTCACATTGACGGTAAAGCTCTCGGACTCTCCTGTCGACAAGTTGCCGGCGCTGAACGCGACCGAGTCGCGGCCATCAGCCGTCATAAGACCTTCCGGCAATTGCGACGTCAGCTGAACGTTCTGGGCCGTTCCCGAACCCGTGTTGGTCACAACCAACTGCACAGGAATGAGATCGCAGGGAGTCGCCTGAGCGGTACCGACGCTGGCGGCCAACTTCAACATGGGCTGGACCACCTGTGTGGTGAGACACAGGCCGGGCTGGCTGTACTGCGCTGTGGTGCAGCAAGGAACGCTTCCTTGGTCGTTCACCACACCGCTGAGGCGGATCGTGCGCGACTCGTGCGGGCCGAGTGGGCTGAATTTCCATTGGGCGCGCCCATCAGCCGCTCGTTCAAATTCCGGTGTGGCCTGAGGATTCTGGAAAGATGCTGGGATATTTTCGTTCACGGTCACGCTGTCAAGCGACATGCCGGTTAAATTAGTGACCTTTATTTCGCACTCAAACGGCTTGCCAGCGACCACGGTTGCCGGACACACCTTCTCGACCAACAATACGCTGTTGGACCGGTTGCCTGTTGGGTAGGCGATCCAGGAGCGTTGCCACCCATAGTCAACCCGCTCCTGCTTGACTGCCGGTTGCTTGGGTGCCGCCGGCTGCCGCCGCGCAGGCGCGTCGCCTTCTTGCTCCGGCGCTCGATAAAACGGGCCGTCGATCCCCTGGTGACCGGATTCCACAGTACCAACGGCAGCAGATGCCAAGCCGGCGAGCCCGAATACGGTGGCGATCCCGAGCATCGGCCCAAACACCTTCAGACGCCATTTTTTCTTCATGCCCGCCTCCTACTGTGTTTTGTATTTTACCGCGAAGCTCGTTCGACTTCCGATGTGCCATGCGCATACCGCATGGCCTTGATCAGAATCTCAGATAAATAGTACTTGAATGAACTAAGTTAACGGCGGGCGTGCTACCTAATTCTATAGATAGTGAGAGATGACCGGATAGGTGCTAATACACTGCTACAGTCGCAGACCAGCGCTGGACCTACTGCTGCGATGCTAGAACCTCTCAATCGTCTCTCAGGACCTCACCGGGAGGATTATTACAACACCCCCCACGCACAGTCAAGAGAAAACCTGTCACAGATCCCCCCTGAGTTTAAACGCTGCCTCGCGCGCTAGCAGAGGGCGATGCGCATGAGGGCGAGGGCGTGTGGGGAATGGTCACCTCGACGCGGCGATACCCCGGCACGGCGCGGCACAGGAACGCCGGAAGCCGCTCCGCCTCGGACACCAGAAACCGCGTGCCACGGCTGAAGACCCGCGGCGCGTCGCTGGGTCGGACGTACTTGTAGAAAAACTCCCCGACGGCGTTTCGGTCGGCGGCCAACTCAAGCGGCTGCTTCGCGCCCTCGCGATCGATGACGAACACCTGCAGGCGGTACCCCGTCCCGTAGGAGAACATCTGCCACCCAAAAAACTTCGCCTCCCGGGTGTAGCAGATCGTCATGAGGAGCACTTGTGCCGCGAGAAATCCGCAGATGAAGAGGTTGGCGAGGAATCGACGCATCCACCGCGATCGTAAGGATACGCAAAAGGGCCGTCAATCATGACGACTGACAGCCCCCTCGCGCGCACCCCCGTGTCCGGACCAGGTTGCCCGAGCCGACATTGGCTCTCCTGGCGGGACGGACTTCTCGGCTGGTGCGTCAGTCCGGAGGCCTCACCACAATGTCGTGTGGCACCGGAATGCCGCTACTCTGAAATCTCGGCCTCAACGAGCTTCGCGAGCAGGAGGAGCGATTCCTGCCAGCCGAGATAACACGCCTCGGGAGGAATGCCCTCGGGCACCCCTGCTTGCACGATGCTTAACTCAGTCCCGACGGATACCTGCTTCAAGGTGACCGTCACCTGCATGTCTCCCGGCAGGTTCGGGTCGTCGAATGTGTCCGTGTAGCGAATGCGTTCGTGCGGCACGAAGTCGAGATATGTGCCGCCGAAGGAGTGGCGCTGTCCTGTGGTGAAATTCGTGAACGACATCTTGTGAGTGCCGCCGACCTTGGCATCCAGCTGGTGCACCTTGCCGGTGAATCCGTTTGGCGGCAGCCATTTGGCCATGGCGTCGGCATCGAGGAAGGCCCGATAGACTCGCTCAGGCGCCGCGCGAAGCACGCGGTGCAGCCGGATGGTGCTGGTTGCCATGTCCGTGTCCTCCTTTCGATTGGTTACCGGAATGCTAAAGGGAGTCGCGTGTCTTACAAGGTAATCGCCACGGGCCTTCGGCCAGGCTGGATCAGCAGTTCTAACGTCGTCCTGTCGCCCCCGCCATTTATCATCAAGGCTTAACTCGTTATCCTGCGAAGGGTAACGAGTTTTGCCTTTCCGACCCTCCGGCTCAAACGTAACCAAATCGTAACTGCTTGGCCGCACTGCTTCGATCTCCGGGTCGTCGTCAGGCGAATGGTGCGCCGAGAGGGTTGACAACTACAATAGAATACAGTAGACTACAATTACATAAGGAGGTTCCATGGCGAAAGTGGTGACGGTGCGGCTCTCGGACGAGGACTACCGGAGAATTGCAGCGGTTGCCAAGATCGAACGGCGCCCCATTTCGAATTTGATGACCCTGATGGTCGTCAAGGGGATCGAAGAGGGCGTCTATGTCGATGCGGTGGAAATGGATCAAATTACGTCGGACAAGCGCCTGATGGCCAAACTCCAGGCCGGCCACCGCGACGCAAAGCAGCGGAAGGGAAAGTTCGTTGGCTGAGTTCCGAATCTTCGAAACCGCGCAGTTTCAGCGCGACCTCCAGCAGGATTTTCGGGGACAACAAGCTCGCATTCAGCAGAAGCTGACTTCCTACGTCTATCCGCAGCTTCGTCAGAACCCCTACTTCGGAAAGAACATCAAGAGGCTTCGGGACGCGGTACCCGAGGCCTGGCGGTATCGCATCGGGGATTACCGCTTCTTCTATCGGGTGGATGAACGGCGACGCGTTGTCCTCATGCTGACCGCCGATCACCGCGGGCAGGCCTATTGACTGGCGAAAACGCCAGCTACAATTTGTCGCAGCTGGCGTTTTTCGTTTCAAAAATGCCCACCCTTTGGATTTGGTGACGGCGCTCGTCTGAAGGGGTCTTGTGCGGGGAGTTGCTGCGCGGAACTCAGGGAAGCGGCATGGATAAGATAAAGGCAAACCAGCCCTTATTCGACAGTACGTTCGGCAACTCGCCGAAGGGCTGCGCCTGGCGCACCAGCGCCATCGCCAGGGTATCGAACGCGCTGCTACCCGACGAGTGATCAACCATCACATAGTCCAGTTGTCCGCCCGTCTTCACGATGACTTGCAGGAGGACGCGGCGGCCCTTCTCGCGAATGAGCTCCTGGTAGCCGGGTTGCTGCACGACCCGATCGGCGATCTGATCGAGGTAGGCCGCTACCGCATCTGTGTGTGCCGGCGCGGCATCTGCGGCCTCTGTCCGTCCTTCCGCCGGGCCACAGCACAGCGCGAAGAGCAGCAGCGCGCTGATGTACCCGATCGTGCCGCGCAGTCCTCTGGCGCTACGCTGACGCGGCGTCATGTTGAGCGGCCTGGGATATGTGGGGGTACACATCCTGAAAGGAGCGCAGTTGGATGTCCAGCGTCGTGAGCAGTGTTTTGGCTCTAGGATCGCACAGCACAGTTACCTCATGCAGCCGCTCGCTGCGGTACATGCCAGGATCGCCGAGCGGCTCGTCCTCGCCCGGGTGGCATCCCAACTCCGTGATGCCGGGTGCTAAGTCGCTGAGGATGCCGGCAAGGCCGTCGACGCTGATAACGCCGGGAATCGGCGCCCCCTCATCGGTCTGTCCGTAGAAGCCGCCGCAGTAGCGGATATCCGGGTGGCATTCGCGCAACGGCACGCCGAGCGTTCGCGCGAGCTGCGCCATGACCGACCGGACCGGCTCATCCCGGTGCACGTGCTGGTGCGAATCCAGGTGCGTGGGGTTCCTGCCGACCAGCTCGCGGAAGACGTCAACCTGCCGGGCGATTTCCTTGGCGACCGCGGCTTCATCACTGGTAGCCACCACCTCATACCGCGGCATCCACTGGCCCGCCGCGCAGAACCATTCCCCAAGATCCACATGCAGCCCGAGGCTTAACGCCTCGCGCGCGCGGGCATACGCCGCCGCGTCCGCCGCCGCCGGCCAACGCACCATCAGGCTGGCGCTGGTGACGATGCCCTGCTCGTGCGCGCGGATCACCCCGCGATTAATCGCGGCACTTTGTCCGAAGTCATCCGCGTTCACGATCAGCCAGCGGTGCACGGCGGAGGTCATTTAACGCACCGCCGCCGCTGACCCGAGCCCGACCGCGTCGAGCATCCGGGCCGCCACCTTGCGGCAGTCGAAGTATTCTTCAGCGATCGCCCGGGCGGCGTCGCAGTGCTGCCGGTAGTCGCGGTTGATCGCCGCCACCGCCTCCGCGGCTTCCTCGACGGTGCGCACCGCAAACAGGCCGCGCCCCGTGGGGAACAGGCTGCCAAATCCCGTGTCCTGGGCCACAACGGGTTTGCCGCTGGCCAGGTAGCAGATATCGCGATCGCTGAACCAGCCGCTGCGCAGCCGCACATTCTGGTCCTTGGCCACCGTGAACTCCGCGCGCGAGCTGCGGATATGGCCCGGATACGCGCCGAAAATGTCCAGCGACATGGGAATCGGCGGCACCAGCGTCCAGCCGAACGACTCCAGCCGGCGCCGGTCCGCCGGGTCATCCGGCATCATCGCCAACTCGAACGACTGAGGGGTGCGCTGGGGCAAATCGATGAACTTTTCCCACTCGTAGTGCTTGCTCCAGTGGTACACGTCTCCCCGATACGCAACATCGCCGCCCTGTTGCCGGTAGTTACCGATGGTCGTAACGAGGGGGGCGTCGGGATCATAGACAAAAGGCCACAGGTCGAGGTCGATGGGCTGTCGCGTAAATTCATAGTGCCGGCCGTTCAGCGGCACGCCGCAGTCCGGCGCGCCGTAGTTTTCGCCATAGGTCACCAGCACATGGTGGTTGTCAAATGCCTGGCGCGTGTGCGCATCGCCGTTGGCCAGGCGCAATTCAGCGGTCACCGGGTCGCATTCCACATACACGCGAAGCGGGGCCTTGAGATGCACGTCGCGCAGGTCTGTCGCCCCCACGATGTTGAACAGCCCGTCGCAGGTCGCATAGAGCTCATCGAGCTTGGCGGAGGAAAGGCCCCAGCACCCGCCGCCGTCACCCGTGAGCCGAAACGCCCACTGGTCCTTCAGGCCGATGCGCTCGAGGCACGTGCGCAGATGATTGACGGCGTAGGTGCAGTCATTCGTCACGCTGTTTTGCACAGGATCGTAGGGCCACACCGAATCGTCCTCGACATACCACACCTCGTGGCCGAGCCGGCTGAGACCCCGCAGCCAGTTCAGGTACAGCCACGTCTGCCCGCCGAACGGACACCGGCCCATCATGCCGAGCACCACCAACCGCAGCCGCTTCTCCATCGTCAGGCTCGCATCGCTCCTGCCGTCGACGAGGATGCCGCGCAGTGACACGCGGCCTGCAACCGCTCCGTCAGCCCGCGGATCCTCGCCGCCACGCTTCGGTTAGCACCACGAATCATCTCGAGGCGATCCTGGACCGACGGCTGTGACGGCAGTGCTTCGAGCCGCTCGGGTAGGTGGTCCACGTCCTTCGGGTCCAGCACCCACGATGCCAGGCCTACTTCACTCATAAACGCCTCCAGCTTTCGATCCCCGGAGACGGCCATCACCTTGCGACCCAGCGCCAGGCCGATGATGCAGCCGTGGAGCCGCGACGTCAGCACCAGATCCGCAGCCACATACCGTTCGAGGCGTTCGGCCAGCTCCCGCGCATCACCATCGCGAATCTGGTTGTCGGTCTGCCGGTACGCGCGGCCTGTCCGAGCCGCGAACGCCTGCGCCATCGCAGCCATCGTTTCGTACACGCGTGATCCGACGACGTCGTAGTGGTCCACATGCAGCAGGCCCGAGCCAGGCGCTTCGGGCGGATGCAGCACCGCGGTCGCTGGACACGCCACCGGCTCCGGCAGCTGCCAGTCGGCGAGCAGTTGATGACTGAGCCGATCGCGCACGACGGTCAGCTGGCTGGCGCGCAAAATGCGCTTCAGGACGGCGGGCGCTGTGCGCGAGTCGCTCTCTTTCAAATCGCAATAGCCCACTCCCCAGATGCACACCGGCACGCGTTCGACGATAGGTACCAGCCCCTGCCAAAACGGCGCGAAGTAGTCCATCAGCAGCCCCCCACCACCGATCACGATCACATCGTGGGCGTCCGCTTGAGCCAAGCGCTCGAGTGTTTCCGCCACAAACGGCTCGTCGCAGAGATATTCCGTGACCGGATGGGGCGCCAGCAACGCTTGGATGCCCTGGGCTGAGAGCCAGTCGCCGATGTTAGATTTGCATGCGAACACATGGTGAATCATGACTGCGCCACTTTGGTCCGCTCCAGGACTTCCAGATAAAATGCTTCCAGGCGTTCGACGCATACCTGGCTGTCTGCCTGATCCGCAACGTATTGCCGCGCCTGTCGGCCCATCGCCTGCCGTAACTCGGGTTGCTTCAGCAGTTGGCGCAGGGCGTCCGTTAGAGCGTCCAGGTTGTCCGGTGGCACAAGGAGGCCGGTTTTTCCTTCCCGGATCACTTCGATGGCGCCTGCGCTTCGGCATGCCACGACAGGCAGGCCGCAGGCCATCGCCTCTAAATAGACCAAACCGGGGCCGGGTTCATAGGTCGATGGTCCGGCAAATACATCCGCCTGCCTCAATTCCGCGGGCAAGGATTCACGACCGACAAATCCTCCAAACTCAAGCAGCTGCTCACAACCAGCCGCTGTTGCTTCGCGCTGAAGTTGGCGGATCAACCCTTCGTCACCACGGCCAAGGATCCTGAGCCGCAAGTCGGGAATCTCAGCCGTAAGCCGAATACTTGCACGAACCAGCAAGGGCACGCCTTTGTCTGCCGTCACACGTCCGGCAAATACGATTGTGGGGCGATCGTGGTGCACCGAGGTGTTCGGTGAGAACAATCGGGTGTCGACGCCAGCATGCCACGTGCGGATCTGTTCCCTTGCGAGATCATATTCCCGTGCACACCAGTCCGCGGAACAAGCGCTTGAGGAGAAAATGGCATCGGCCAGACGTAGGCAGGTTGCCTCCATCATGCGGCCGACGCGATAGAACTCTGAATTTGTGGACGGCCATCCGATCGCATTGGCAAAGAGCACAAGCGGCCCGTGCAGCTGCACCACGACTGGGACACGTTCCCATTCCGACCGATTGATCAAGTAAGCATAGCCCTCGCAGGCCCATTCAGGCACATCAATTAAGTTGATCGCTTCCCGCTCGCACAGGGTGGATAACTCAATGGCGACCTGCACGCTATACGTCAACCAATCCGCAATCTCAGTGTTAAGTGCTAGCTTGACCTCCATGCCAGGCACCCGTATCACCTGCACGGCTCCATCAAGATACATATGCCTTTCATGATCGCAGCTGCGCGAAATCACCGTCACATGGTGTCCTCGCGCGGCTAGGCCATGCGCCTTTAGATAGGTCTGCGACCCGATGCCGCCATGCGCCGTTTCCGGCGGATACTCTTGCGAGACGAGCGCGATCTTCATCCCGCTGCCTCCAGCACCGGCGCCGGGGACTCGTGGCGGGCCACGGCCGCCTGTTGCCGGTACAGCGTGGCGTACAAGTCGCCGCGGGCCATCAGCTGGTCATGCCGCCCGCGCTCGACAATGCGCCCCTGATCCACGACCACGATCTGATCGGCATGCCGGATGGTCGAGAACCGGTGAGCGATAATAAAGGTGGTGCGGCCGCGCATCAGCCGGCCCAGCGCCTCAAGTAACAGGGTTTCGGTGCGCGCATCCAGCGCGGACGTCGGCTCATCCAGGATCAGAATCGGCGCGTCCTTCAGAAAGGCGCGCGCAATCGACAGGCGCTGCTTCTCACCGCCCGAGAGCGTGGCTCCGCGCTCGCCGATCACCGTGTCGTAGCCTTGCGGCAGCCGCTGGATGAAGTCATCCGCGTTGGCGGCGACCGCCGCGGTGACGATCTGCTCGCGCGACGCCCCGGGCCGTCCGTAGGCGATGTTTTCAGCCGCCGTCATCGGAAAGATAAACGGCTCCTGTAAGACCATCGCCACCTGCTGGCGCAGCGAACGCACCGTCAGGTTGCGCACGTCATGGCCATCGATGGTGACCCGGCCCGACCAGGCATCAAAGAAGCGGATCAGCAAATTCACCAGCGTGGTCTTGCCCGCACCGGTGGGGCCCACGATCGCCACCACCTCGCCGGGCTCGCAGGACAACGACACCCCGTGCAGCACCGGCCGGCCCTGCTCGTAGCCGAACGTTACATCCTCATAGCGAACCGCGCCGGCCAGCGCGACGTGACGCGCATCGGGCGCATCCTGAACATCCGGCTGGATGCTCAAAACCTCACTGACGCGCTCTGCGTTCGCGATGGCGCCCTGCCACGTGGATGTCGTCAGGGTGATCGTGTTGAGCGGACCGTACAGCGCGCCCAGGTACGAAAGGAACACCAGCACGGTGCCGACGGTCAAGCGGCCCTCGAGCACTTCTCGAGCCCCCAGCCACATGATCGCCGCGGTGCCGATGGCGGTGATCAGGCCGCCGATGAGCTTGAAGGCGAGCTGTGCCCTGGTCGTCCGCCGATAAGCCGCCACGGTGTCCTGCGCCAGCTGCCGGAACCGCGCGTGCTCCACGTCTTCGCGCGTGAAGGCCTGCACCGCGGGCAACCCGTGGAGGGTTTGCTGGACCAGCGACGCGAGCCGGCCTTCCAGATCTCTCCGGTGCCGGCCCTGCTGCTTCATCGGGCCGCCGAACGTGCGGATCGTCAGCACCAGGAAGGGGACCACACTCAACGAAATCAGCGTGAGCTGCGCGTGCAGCTTCCACATCACGAAGAACATGGCCGCCAGCGTCACCACCGACTGCGCCAGCGGCAGGAACACGCCGGTCACCAGCGTTTGCAAACAGTACGCATCGCCGGTCACGCGCGCCGCCAAGTCACCCACATGCCGGCGGCTGTGATAGATGAGCGAGAGCCGCTGCAGGTGGCGGAACAGGTCGGCCCCCAAATCATAGGTGATCCGCTGGCCGAGGGTGACCGACGCCACCGTGTGCACGATGCTCAGCAGCGTGCTGATGATAAACAGGAAGACTGTCGCCACACACACCCACACCAAGAGCCCCGTGGGCTCAAGGGCACCGGGAACATGACTCGCCCACGCCGCGAGGTTCGGTGCGAGCGGCCTGCCGCCTAACACGTGGTCGACGAGCAGCTTCATCGGCCAGGGGCGCACCACGTCCAGCGCGACCATGCCGAGCATCGCCAGCACAATGGCGCCGAGGCCCTGCCAATGGGGCCCGAGATATCGTAGCAGGGGAATGCTGCGACGATGCGCGGCCGCGTCAATCGTGGTGGCGTTGGCCATCACGCCACCAACCCGGCGTGCTGGCCCGCCACGCGCAGCTCATTGAAGCGCCCACGCGCGCGCGGGTATGCCGCCCACTCCGGCCTGGCTCCAAGCCACCGGAAAGCGTTATACAGGCGGGCGGCAATGAAACGCCGCTCGAAAGCCTGCGCAGGGGTTCCCTGTGGCCAGCGCGCACGGCCGTAGCGCTGCAGACATGCGTGGACGGTTTCGTTCGACCAGCCCTCGGTTAACGCGGCCAGATCGATCTCTCCGGCGCCAATCGCCGCCGACTCCCAGTCGACCGGATATATGGTGCCGCCCTGCTCCAGGATATTGCGGGGGTAGAACTCTCCGTGGATCAGCGTCGGCTCGTGGAGGAGCGCCCGGAGCGACTCCATGGCCCGATGGCAGAGCGGCTCAAGCCATGGCAACTGTCGCCGCCACTCCCCCGCGTTGGCCAGCGTGCGGTCCACCCACCCCTGGTAAAACGGTTCGTCGTAGCGGATGACCCACGAGGGCGCCGCGGCCAACGCTCCAGCCGCGTGAAACCGGCCGGCCCACTGCGCGGCGGCACCCACACCCTCTTCCTCCGGAAGCTTCTGCACTTGCTGGCTGCCGTCCAGATACTGCAGGAAAAGCCACCGGTGACCGGTCGTGGGGTCCTCCGATGCGCCGAAGCAGCGCGGAGCCGTCACGCCGAGACCCGGCAACAGCACCTGGTAGACCTTTGCTTCATACGGCACGCATCCCCGGCTGCCATGATCCGTATGCCGGGCCGTGACGCCGCCATATTTGCCCAGGAGGCGCACCTCCTCGCCGTTGATCGTGCAGGTCAGGATTTCACTCGCAAACGTGCTGGCATGCGCCAACGGTTGGCGATCGATGATCTCGCAAGTCGTCCCGGTCCCGGCATCGGCCAACGCCTGGCGCAGGCCGCTGACCAACTCCGGCAGCGTGGGCAGCTGGAACGCTTCGGATGTCGCAATCGCCTGTGGGGTCATGACGTCGACTGCCGCGGCTCGCCCGCACCGGCCACCGCTTCGCGCGCCGTTGCCTCGGCCTCGCGGCGCGATTGGCCGACCGCTAGTTTGGCGCTGGCCATCGTGGCCGCGTACTCCTCGAAGAGGCCGATCAGGAACGCCCCTACGATGGAGCTGAGCACCGTGCAGGCCGTCCACGCCTGCTGCCACGCAGCCAACGCCGCCAGCAGTGCGCAGCCGCTCATGACCCACGCCGCGCTCGCGCAGGCCTGAGGCCAGTAGCGCCACCGAACCAGCTGCTGCCCGCTGCCATGTTCCTCCACCACGACGCGAATGCGTGTGCCGCCGAGGAAGCCCCCGCGCACGTGGAGATCCCATCGATCAAACTCCCCTCCCTGGAACACCACGGCGCCCTGCGCCTGCAGGAGGAATTCGATCTGCTCCAGCCACTGCGTCGGAGCCACCCATTGACGGCTCCAGTGGATCATGGTACGCGGCCGCGGCCAAGCCAGCGCGCCGGGGCCTCGGCGCCGCCACGGCGTCAGCCCATGGTTGAGCCGGCCCCACAACCGGGCCAGGGGCTGCAGCAGATGCATCAGCATCGTCAGCGCGTAGAGCTTTAGGCGCGTCGTCCGCGACACGGTCACGGTGGTAAATGACGCGCCTGAGGTGCTCAGCCCCGCCTGGAGCAGCAGCGCAGCCACCGCCACGACCAGCAGGGGTCCGACAACGAACAGGAGCGGCTCCCACACCGAACCGATCACCGTCAGGCAGCTCAGGCTGAGGATCGCGAGGTACCACTCGGGCATCAGCGGCAGTGAGTTGAGCATGCTCGGCGCCATTTCATAGACCGACTGGAACAGCGCCATACCCCACCGACCATGGTAGATGCGTTGGCGGTGAATGCCTAACGCACGGGTCAGCCCCTTGCCGTACAACCGGCCTCGCCACGTCACGTGGCCCGGCCGGTTGTATTTCGCGGGCCACTTGCCCTCCAGCAGCGCCTCCGCCTTGCCGTAGCCGACCTGCTGCTTCCAGTACATCCGGACAGAATTGCGCCGGTGATGCCAAACCATCGCGGCATGGCTGAAGCCGATCGTCCACCCCTGCGCCTGCAGCCGCCAGCAGATATCGACGTCGTCACCCGCGCTCCGGTACCGCGGGTCAAACCCGCCGATCGCCCGCAGCGCCGCCGTACGGAACGCCATGTTGCAGCCCGGGATATGCTCCGCCTCGTCGTCATCGAGCAGGACGTGCACCGGCCCCCCGGGGGAATTCGCCACGCAATCTGCGATCGGACCATCGCCTGCCGGCGCGATGTTGGGCCCGCCGATGCCCACGTGCGACGAACGCAGGAACGCGGCGGCCAGATACTGCAGCCAGTGCGGGTCGGGGTGCGCGTCATCGTCTAGATACGCGATGATCTCTCCGGTGGCCGCCGCCAGCGCGGTGTTGCGCGCGTTGCTCAACCCCCGGTTGGGCGTGCAGATCACGCGAAACTCGTACTCCTGCGCAATGGAGGCCGTGGCGTCCGTGGAACCATCGCTCACCACCACTACGTCATAGTCCGGATACGCCAGGCGGCGCACCCCTTCGCACGCGTCGCGGATCGTCCGCGCCCCGTTGTAGCTGCAAATCGCCACGGTGATCTTCGGCCAGGGCAGCTGCTGCGGAAACGGCGCCTCACCGAACGCCTCGCTGACCGCCGCCAGCGCGGGCTTGTGCCGCCGGTCGCGCGTCGTCACTCCGAAATCCCAGTCGTCGATGGCGCAGCCGCCGCGGAACCATTCATCCGTCCACGAAAACACAAACGCACCGGCACAGCCGGCGGCCAACGCGATGCGCACCTGCCAGCCGAGCGTCTCCGCCTGACGCGCTTCGCCGTTGCGGCGGCTGTCAAGCCCGATCTCCGCCATGACCAGGGGCTGGTCGCCCGCCAGGGTCTGCAGGCGGGCCAGGTAGGCGGCCAGGCGCTCTTGGGATTCGAGGTACACGTTGAAGCAGACGAAGTCGAGGAACCTAAGCGGCAGATATTCCGTGGAGGGGTAGTTCACGTACGTGACCAGGCCCTGGGGGTCTTCGGCCTTCGCGGCCCGGTACAAGCGGTGGATGAACTGGGCGGTTCTCTGCACCCCGTGCCAGCGCACGATGGGCGCCGGAATTTCGTTGCCGATGACGTAACACAACACGGCGGGATGCCCGACGCAGACGCGCACCCCCTCGCGCACGCGGCGCTCAATATCGCGCGCCCGCCGCCTGTCGTCGAGAAACGCGATGTGCTGCTCCCACGCCAGGCCGACCATGACGCGTAGCCCATGCCGTTGGGCCGTGTCGAGCAGCCATCGTGGCGGCATGGTATAGACGCGCACTGCGTTGAAATCTTCCGCCGCCATTGCGGCAAAATCCGCGTCCACGCGCTCCGGCGTCCCATACTCGTCCCCATGGTCATCCGGCCGGAACGGCCCATAGGTGGCGCCCTTGATGTAGAATTTCTCGGAACCGATGAACAGAAACTTCCCGGCCACCCGCGGCCGTTCAGTCGTGAGCACCCTTTGCGGCGACAATTGCAAAAGACCATCGCGCGGCGGCGTAGGCACGCCGACTGAAGGCATGGGTGTGGGGGTAGTGATAACTGGGCTCTGCTGTTAACTTCTGCTGACGGTACTACGTGCGAGGTCCCTGGCGAGTCGCTCACCGCGGGGCATCTACCTGAATAACGGATTATCCTCTTGCGGCTGACTCCTGTCAAGCAGGAACTCCCTGCGGTAGTGCTGCAGCGCGCAGGTCAAAGTGAACAGGGCTAATGTTGACCACGCCCTGAACTCCGCTGGAAACGCTTCCTGCAACTGGGTCAGCAGTTCTAGAATCGTCCCGGCGCCCGGCCAGAGTTCGCGTGATGAGTGTCGGGGGGACGCCTACCGTCTTCCCGCGGGGCCGGTCCGGTGTCTCGGGAAGCCGGCCCAACCATTCTGATTGACAAGCCGGCGCTGGGAGCGTGCGCAAGCGCTCCGGTTCCTAAGCGTGTTGGAGGAGCACACGATCACGGCGACGCTTGAGGAGGTGCGGGTACGTATCCCCCATCCGGCCGCGTTTGCGCTGCACAAACTCCTCATTGCGCCCAGGCGCCAAGGCCATACCGGCAAACAGGCAAAGGACGTGGAGGCGGCAACGGCGGTTTTAGAAGCGCTGCGAGCGCATGGAAACGAGAAGTCAGTCAACGGCACTTCGCCTCCATGCCGCCGCGATGGCAGGCGCGGATTCGCCAGGAGCTGAAGGTGCACCACGAACTGCGTGATTGGCTCTCGCTCCTGGATCGCGAGTAGCCGCGCCCTGGAGCCGCCTCTATCTCGCTTGCCCGATCTTGCAGGCCTTGAGCATCCTGTCGTTGCTGAAGGGCTTTGCTAACCCCGCTTCAACCTCTGTTAAGTAGGTTAGTTACATCGAATTAACCTTTCTGTAATGCCGCCGTAACCTCCTCAAGGTTTACTTGAAAAAGCAACACGATGCGCATCATGGGACGATTTTGTGCAGTCGGATAATACCACAAGGTGCCGACAGATGGGTATCTCGATCCGTCAGCTCCAGCAGGTGTTGTGCGAGCGGACCGAGGAATTCCTGGTCCTGCGGCAGATCATTGAGGCGGTTAACAGCACACTAGACCTCCAGGCGGTTCTCCAACGAATCCTTGAACTCGTTTCGCAGGTGACCGCAGCGGATGCCTGTTTGCTGTATCTGTTCGATGAGTCGGCCCAGCGACTGGAGCTGCGGGCGTCGAGACCGCCGCATCCTGAGAGCATCGGACGCATTACCCTCCACGTCGGCGAAGGCCTGACTGGGTGGGTAGCTAAAGAGCGCCGCGCCATCGTCATTGGCCGTGAAGCCTTTGCCGATCCTCGCTTCAAGGCATTTCAGCAACTGCCCGAGGATCGGTATGAAGCGTTCCTCTCGGTGCCGCTTACCACCAGGGACCGGCTCATCGGCGTCATCAACGTCCAACATCGTGAGTCCCATCGGTACAGCGCAGATACCGTGGCGTTGGTGGAAACCATCGGACGCTTGGTCGGTGGGTCGATCGCCAATGCGCGGCTGTACCAGGAGGCCCGGCAACGGCGCCGAGAGCTCGAGACCGTGGCCCAAGTGAGCAAGGCGGTGACCTCGGAGCGTTACCTCGATGAGATCCTCCAACTGATCGTGACGGTAACCGCTGAATTGATGGGCTCGAAAATTTGCTCGCTGATGTTGCTCGACGAGGCCAAGCAGGTGCTGGTGATCAAAGCGACGCAAACCCTGAGCCACGCCTACCGAAATAAGCCCCCGATCAAAGCGGGGCAAAGCATCAGCGGCCGGGCAGTCAAGGAACGCCAGCCGATCAGTGTTCTTGATGTGACGCATGCGAATGGCTACACGTACCCGGAGATCGCGGCGCGTGAGGGATTGAAGTCGCTGCTCTCAGTGCCCATGATGATCAAAGAGCGAGCCACCGGCGTGCTGAATATCTATACAGCCACCGAGCACCAATTCAGCGACGATGAAATTCGGGTACTCTCGACCATTGCCAACCAGGCGGCTGTGGCGATTGAGCACACGAGAGTCTTTGAGCAGTCTGTCGCGCTGCAGAAATCGCTCGAGGATCGCAAGCTCATCGAGCAGGCCAAGGGCGTGCTGATGCAGCAAGCACACTTGTCTGAAGCCGAGGCGTTTCGGACCCTCCAGAAACAAAGCATGGAGAAGCGCAAGACGATGCGCGAAGTCGCTGAGGCGATCCTCTTGGCCCGTGAGCTGCTGCACCAAAACACTTGACAACTACACTGGTCAAGGTATAGTAGTGAGACGGTCCAACGGCGGATCGTGAGTCGAACAAGGGTGTTCGCAATACGCGAGCGCTCTTTCTTTTTGTTGTCTTTGTGCCTGGTGACGGTGGAGTCGCCAGGCTGTGGAACAACGGCGTTCCCCTACAAGTCGAGGGAACGCCGTTATTGTTTTAGCGCGTTGGTTAAACGAGGCTGAGGGAGATGACTGCCGGAAGACCGGACAATGGTTGCCAGAGCGAAGCCCGGCTTCGCCTGGCGATCAAGCAAGAGACAGACGCGCAGCGCTCGATGGCCCCGGGAATGCTGAGGCTGTGGAGCAGTCCCCCACTCCAGCAGGAGGCTCGGCTGAAAGAGGTCATCGCCATCATCAGGCCCCAGCGCTGGCATGAGACGAAACTCCGAGTCCAACGGCTCCGCTTTCAGGCGTTCACGCACGCGAGGGTCCTTGGCCGCGGCCGAGAGCGGGGGTTGCGATACCTACCGCGCAAAGGGGCTACGAGCGGGGTAGGTGTTCGGTACCTGCCCAAGCGGATGATTTCGTGGATCGTTGAAGAGACGCAGGTCGAAGCCCTGGTCCAGGCGATCATCAAGGCGAATCAGACCGGTCAGCTCGGTGATGGCAAGATTTTCGTCCTACCGGTTGAGGAATCGGTGCGCATCCGCACGAGCGAGCATGGCGTTGAGGCCCTGCGGGGTAAGAGTCCGTGTGAGATCGTGCTGGGAACCACGCACGTCTTGACAACGATGCGAGAGCTGGAGCATGCGTCCAGGGAATAACCCGATTGAAACCTACAAGGCCTCCAAAGGCAGCGATGGGCTGCGCATCCGGGAGGACCTGTCGCGATTCATCCAGCAGGGCGTCGAGTCGTTGACGCCAGCCGACAAAGAACTGCTGAAGTGGGTCGGGGTCTTTTTCCGCAAGCCGACCCCGGGCAAATTCATGATGCGCATCCGGATGCCCAATGGGTTTGCGACCAGCGAGCAACTCGTGGCGATTGCCGATCTCTCGCAGCGACTGGGTAACGGGATATTGGATATCACGACCCGCCAGCAGATCGAGCTACGCGGCTACACCTTGGCCGGCGTTCCAGAAATTTGGGAGAAGCTTCGCGGGGTGAATCTGCGGTCGCTGCAGACCGGCATGGATAACATCCGCAACCTCAACGGCTGTCCGCTCGCAGGACTGACTCCCAACGAGCTTCTTGACGCCTCGCCCATCGTCATGGAGCTGGATCGAACCATCGTGGGAGAGGACGGCAATCCTGAGTTCACGAATTTGCCCCGCAAGATGAACGTAACGGTCACGGGGTGCTCGGAGAATTGTACGCACAACGAATCGCAGGACATCGCGCTTGTGCCGGCGACGAAGGCATGTGGTGGAACCACGAAGCCGGGATTTCACGTTCTCGTCGGTGGGAAGATGGGATCTGGCGGCTTTACCATCGCCTCAACCCTGGGGTGGTTCATTGAGCCCCATCAGGCAGTGGAGATCGTGGTCGCGATTATCAAACTGTTCCGCGATGAAGGACCGCGTGATGCACGCACGAAATGCCGACTGGCGTTTCTGCTGGAGGAGTGGGGGGTAGACCGCTTCCGTACAGAGCTGGCGACCCGACTCGGCTGGAACCCGCTGCCAGCCGGCCAGGACGCCCGCACCGAGCGTCACGCGGATCACGTCGGTATCCAGTCCCAGAAACAGCCCAGAATGTACGCTGTCGGTCTGAACGTCACCGTGGGCCGCATTCCGCATGGCCAGTTGCGGGAGCTGGCCCGTCTTGCGCAGGTGTACGGCACAGGGCACGTCCGTCTCACCACCGGACAGAACGCGATCCTGATCAACATCCCCCAACAGCAATTGGAGGCGTTGCTGCGCGAACCACTGCTCAACGAACTGTCACCTGAACCGTCGCGCTTCGTGAGGGGATTAGTCAGTTGCACCGGCCTCCAGTACTGTAACCTCGCGGTGATCGAGACCAAAGCACGAGCGGTGCAAGTTGCCACCAGACTGGAGCACCGCTTGGGAGCTGATGGCGAACCGCTGACCATTCACTGGTCGGGGTGCCCGGCCGCCTGCGGCAACCACTTAGCGGCTGATATCGGACTGCGGGGCATGAAGGTCAACGTGGGGGGCAAGTCCGTGGATGCGGTCGCGATCTACGTCGGAGGACGGACTGGCCCACACGCACGGGCCGCTGTGCCGATCATGGAGATGGTCCCCTGCGATGAGGCGCTGCCAGACGTGCTGGCGACCGTAGTCAAACATCTCGACCTCTTCAAGCAGGTGGAACCGCTCCAAACTGGGGAGAAAGATCGCGTGCTGATGGTCCCCGCTGGTGCGCCAGGCGATGAACTGTGGGACGAGCGGGTTGCCGGTTCTGCTAATCTTGGCACTGAAGACGCCCCACCCACTGCTGCTCAACCGGTCAAGATCAAGGCGTGCGGTGAACGTGAACTCCGCGAAGGGGTCGGGAGACTGGTGAGCGCCCCGGGCAAGTCGCTAGCCCTCTTTCGCGTCGGTGAACGAATCGTGGCTATGGACGCAGAGTGTCCACACGCGGGCGGAGCGCTCCATGAGGGAAAGGTTGAGGCCGGGTGCGTGGTCTGCCCGTTGCATGAGTATCCGTTTGAGCTGGCGACTGGCCGCTGCAGGAGCCAACCCAGCTTGAGTGTTCGGATCTATCCGGTAATGGTGGAGCAGGGGGATGTGTATGTGGAGGTGACATGAAATTGATTCGTGCGATCATTCGGCCGGAGCGGGAGGAGCTCGTCGTGGCGGCGCTCGAAGCCGCCGGCGTCGTCTCCTTAACGAAGATGGATGTGCTGGGGCGTGGGCAACAGCGCGGCATCCAGGTAGGTGCGACGGTCTATGACGAACTGCCCAAAGTCCAACTGATGATTGTCGTGGAGGACAAGCAGATCGAAGCGGCGCTGGTCGCAATCGCGGCTGGCGCAAAGACCGGCCAGCACGGTGATGGCAAAATCTTTATCAGCCCAATCGATACCGCGTACACCATTCGGACTGGGCAACGGGTTGAGGAGCTGTCGGTGGCTCTGCCTGCCGCGCCGACCCCACTGCCTCGGGGCGCGGCGCAGGCAGGAAAGACCGTGTGACGTCGATGGATGTCAGGGTGAGATTCTTTGCGATGTTGCGGGACGCGGCGGGTGCCGACGAGTGCTGGTTGGCCCTGAGGCCAGAGGCGCGAGGAGTCGATGCAAAAGCTGTGCTCATCGAGCGCTATCCCCGACTGGGTGGTCTCCTCGGTTATGCCAGGCTTGCGGTCAATGAGGAATACCAGTCGTGGGATGCGCCGCTTGCTGACGGGGATGAGCTTGGGCTGATTCCACCGGTGAGCGGGGGGTGAGTCGGGATGGCGCATCTTACTACGACACCCATCTCGTCGGATCGTGTCGCGTACATGAATCGATGGATTGCGCAAGGCAGGTGCGGCGCCGTTGTCGCGTTCATCGGCGTGGTACGTGCGGATCAGGACGGTCGTCACGTCGTCCGAGCCCTGTTCTACGACGCCTATCCTGAGATGGCCGAGCGACTGATCCAGCGACTGGTTGGTGAGGTGAACGCGCGATGGTCTCTCGATGGTGTGCAGGTTCAGCACCGTCTCGGTGCGGTGGAGGTCGGCCAGATCAGCGTGGTGATCGTAGTCGCTGCCCAGCACCGGGCTCAGGCCTACGCGGCCTCACAGTTTTTGATCGAGCGGATCAAACATGACGTCCCTATCTGGAAACGCGAGCACTACGATGATGGGTTGTCTCAGTGGATGGCCGGTGCTCCAGAACTCCTGGACGTCGCCGACCCCGCAGGAGCGGACCATGCTCACGTATGAGGAGGCGTTGAAACGCATCCTGGACACAGCCCCGTCGCCTCGGGTGGCGATAGTCACACTCCGCGAAACACTTGGCCTCGTGCTTGCCAAGCCAATAATGGCACGTTGCGATCTGCCTCAGTTTAATAACAGCGCGGTCGATGGGTACGCGATCCGTTCACAGAACGCGCCGCACGCGACGAATGGCCATGCCGCCCATGCGACGTTTCACATCATCGGCACGGCAGAGGCGGGCCGGCCATTTGGCGGACTGGTGCGACAAGGCGAGGCCGTGCGGATCCTGACCGGTGCTCAAGTTCCACAGGGAGCCGATGCCGTCGTGATGCAGGAGCATGCGACACGACGTGGTCGTCAGCTTGTTATCCAGCGCTGGCCAACCCTGGGGCAGAACATCCGCCGACGCGGGGAGGATCTCCGTCAAGGGACCCGCGTCCTTAAGGCCGGGACGCTGCTTCGACCCCAAGAGATTGGATTGCTGGCGGCTGTTGGAGTCGCCAAGGTGCCTATCTACCCACGGCCCACCGTCGGGATTCTGACGACGGGCAATGAGCTGCGGCTCCCTGGAGATCGTCTGAAGCCTGGCCAAATCTATGAGAGCAACGGACCGCTCCTTAGGGCGCTGGTCCAACAGGCGGGGGCGCGAGTGACGAATCTTGGCACGGCGCGTGACACCCTCGCCTCCCTGACCCATAAGGTCCGTCGGGGGCTTGCCTGCAACCTCTTGGTGATCTCAGGGGGCGTCTCGGTTGGTGAAAAGGATTTTGTCCGCAAGGCGGCGCAACGCTGCGGTGTTCGGCCACTCCTTTGGCAGGTGAACATCAAACCCGGCATGCCGCTCTTCGTCGGCACGCATCGCCCTTCCTGCCGCGCCGGGCGCGGCGCAGGCAGGCGGACGCTCGTCTTTGGCCTGCCCGGCAACCCAGTCTCCGTCTTTGTGACCTTTGAGGAGTTCGTCAAGCCGGCGCTATTTCGGCTCATGGGGCGCAGGTGGCACGATCCTTATACCGAGCCGGCCGTCCTGACCGATAATCTACGAGTCTCTCACACGCGCCGGATGCATTTCCTCCGCGTCCGGTGTTCTCAGCATAATCAGCTGGTCGCCGAGCCCTTGGATGGGCAAGGCTCGCATCGGCTGCGCAGCCTCGTGGAGGCCGATGGGTGGATTCGAGTCGCTTCCGGCAAGAGCCCGTGGCCAGCCGGGACGCAGGTCTTCGTCAAACGGGAATCACCTCGATGGTAACCGGCTTCATCCTGGCAGGCGGCAAGTCAAGCAGGATGGGACGCGCCAAAGCGCTGCTGCCTGTCGGGGGGCAGCGATTGATTGACGTGGTCATCCAGCGGGTTCGGCCTGCTGTGGAGCGGCTGCTGGTCATTGGGGGCGCGCACAACGCTGCGCAATTGCGCGACCTGACAGCCGATGCCGTCGTGATGGACCTTAGGCCAGATCACGGGCCGTTGATGGGGATCTACAGCGGGCTGATGCACACCGAGACGTCGCTGAATCTGTTTGTCCCCTGCGATATGCCATGGGTTGAATGGCGTCTGGTGGAGCTGCTGCTCAGACCCTGTCGTGGAGACGTCGAAGTCGTCGCCGGCTTTCATCCATTAGAGGGGGTTCAGCCGTTTCCCCTCATCTGTCATGTCAAGGCCTGCCGGACCATTGGAGGACTGCTGAACCGTGGAGAGCGGTCGCTGCAATCGCTGTTGCACCAGCAAGGCACCCAGCTCGTCAGGATCGAGGACCCTGACTTGTGGCGTTCCTTCACGAATGTCAACACCATCGAAGACTATGCCAAACTCACCGAGACGCCTGTCGCATCTTGACCGCAACGGCCGCGCCACGATGGTCGATGTGAGCGCCAAAGCGCCGACGCAGCGGCAGGCACAGGTACAAGCCATCATCAGGCTCTCACCCGAAGCGTTTGAGGCCATTCAGCGCCAGTCGCTGCAGAAGGGCGATCCGTTCACCGTCGCCAAGATCGCCGGCATCCAGGCCGCCAAACGGACCGCCGAGTTGATCCCCTTGTGCCATCCGCTGCCGCTCGACCATCTGGAGGTGACGTATGCATCCGATGCCGCCACGCATTCGATCCGCCTGGTCGCTTCCGCCGCCACGACAGCCAAGACTGGCGTGGAGCTGGAGGCGTTTGTGGCTGCTGCGATTGGAGCGCTGGCGCTCTACGATATGGTCAAAGCCATCGACCCCGCCGCGACGATTACCGACCTTCAACTGCTGTGCAAGACCGGCGGCAAGGAGCCGTTTGCCCGCGTAGCCCAACAGCCTTCTGGAGTCCCATGCGCGCAGCCATCGTAACCGTCAGTGACCGATCATTCCGGGGGATGCGGCCTGATGTCAGCGGGCCGGTGCTCAAGCAGTTGCTGGAGGAGGCGGGTGCCGATGTCGTGGAGGCCGTAGTGGTGCCAGATGATCCATCGGCGATCGCACAAACGCTGATCCGGTTGACCGATGAGGTCCGATGCGAACTTGTCTTCACGACTGGTGGGACCGGACTCTCCCCGCGAGACACGACGCCAGAGGCCACCAAACAGGTGATCGACAAATCCGTGCAAGGGATGGAAGAGGCCATTCGGCAGGAGAGCCTGAAGCACACGCCGCTGGCCATGCTCTCCAGAGGGATGGTGGGCGTGCGCGGACGGACGCTGATCCTCAATTTTCCTGGCAGCCCCAAGGCGGTGAGGGAATGTTTCGCTGTGGTGGCACCGGTGTTGAGCCATGCGGTCAAGCTCTTGCGGGATGAAAACCCGTATGCGGAGGCCGAGCACGTATGCCGTCCCTCACACTCGTTGTCCTGATCTTCCTGGTGGCGATGCTCTACGCCTCAGTCGGCCATGGCGGCGCATCTGGGTACCTAGCCGCGATGTCGCTTGTCGGCGGCTATTCCTCGGCTGCCATGAGCACTAGCGCCCTCCTCTTGAACCTGGTCGTTGCCGGTACCGCCTGGATAACGTTTTGGCGTGCCGGCCACGGTTCGTGGCCGCTGTTGTGGCCGTTCGTCGTGTCGTCGGTCCCGGCGGCCCTGATCGGAGGGTGGCTGCCGATCTCCGCGCAGACATACCGATGGCTCTTAGCCGCGTGTCTACTTGTGGCCGCGGCTCGCCTCTCTCTGCCGCCCCTGCGGAATAACGAACGTTCTGAGGGTCCTCTGGTTGCCGTTGCCCTACCTGTAGGCGGTGTTATCGGACTTATCTCAGGGATCGTCGGGGTGGGCGGGGGTATCTTCCTCAGCCCGCTCATGGTGCTACTGCGCTGGGCGGATATGAAACGGACCGCGGCCGTCTCCGCGGCCTTTATCGTGGTGAACTCACTCGCCGGATTAGCGGGGCGGATGGTCGCTGGGCGGCTGATGATCGACTCCCTGGCTCTACTCGTCATCGCGGCCTTTGCCGGTGGTGTCGTCGGCTCACGGTTGGGGGCCAACCATTTTTCAGGAGTGTGGCTGCGCCGCCTATTGGCCGTAGTCTTAGTTATCGCAGCCGGCAAATTGGTCGTGCGACATGGTTGAGATCGTGGCGATCATCCGGCGCAAACGCGCTGCCGCGACCAAGGACGAGCTGTCGCGCATCGGTTGTGCAGGCTATACGGCCTTGCCGGTGCTTGGGCGGGGGCGGCAACGGGGCTTAAGAGGCGAACCGGGAGGGGAAGGGTTGACGCTTCTACCGAAGGTCCTCTTCGAGCTCATCGTTGAGGAGGTCCAAGCCCAAGAGACCATCGAGGCGCTCATCCGGACCAACCAGACCGGCCAGTACGGAGACGGAAAAGTCTTCGTCATCGAGATCGCCGAAGCCTATCGGATTTCAACAGGAGGACGCGAATCCGCAGTGGAGACCACGGAGGTTGGAGCAGAATGAAACTCATTAAGGCCATCGTTCGACCAGAAAAGGAAACTGACGTGATTCGGGGATTGGAGCAGGCCGGTCTGTCAGCGCTCACTAAATGGGACGTGTTGGGCCGCGGCCGGCAGAAGGGTATCCAGGTGGGCGCGGCGATCTATGGTGAACTGTCCAAGCTATGCCTCATGCTCGTCGTCAAGGACGACGAAGCTCAAAAAGCTGTTGACGCAATCCTGACATCCGGCAAGACGGGCCACCCTGGAGATGGCCGGATCTTTGTCAGCGAGGTCAAGGAAGCCTACACGATCCGCACAGGCAAAGCTGACTAGGCCAACCATGGAGGACGCACGATGCGACTGAAAGACTTGGCCAAGAGCGGCCATCCGCCGACCCTATTCTCGGCATTTCTCTACTTTGACATCAGCTTCATGGTCTGGGTGCTCATCGGCGTGCTCGGCGTGCACATCGCCAGCACCTTCGGGCTCACCGCGAGCCAGAAAGGGCTGCTCGTCGCCATCCCGATTCTGGGAGGCTCGCTAGTGAGGATTCCACTCGGCGTGCTCGTGGATCGCATCGGCCCGAAGCGAACCGGTATCCTGGGTCAACTGCTCGTGATGATCCCCTTGGTGTGGGCTTGGCTCTTCGGGCGCAGCTTCTCGGAGTTCTTGGTGCTTGGCTTGCTATTGGGGATTGCGGGGGGAAGCTTTGCGGTCGCACTCCCCCTCGCCAGTCGCTGGTATCCTCCGCAACATCAGGGTCTCGCTATGGGCATCGCCGGTGCCGGGAACAGCGGGACGGTCCTGGCTGCGCTGTTGGCTCCTCGCCTGGCTGAGCGCGTCGGCTGGCATAACGTGTTTGGATTCGCACTCATCCCCGTCGTAATGACACTGCTGCTCTACAGTTTCTTGGCGAAGGAAAGTCCATCGCAGCCCGCTCCTAAACCGTTGCGAGATTATCTCGGCTTGTGCGGCGAGCGCGACACGTGGTGGTTTTGTCTCTTCTACAGCTTCACATTCGGCGGCTTCGTGGGCCTGGCGAGCTTTCTCGTCATCTTCTTTCACGATCAGTATGGCCTGGCGAAGGTGATGGCGGGCAACTTCACGGCGCTGTGTGTCTTCGCGGGCAGCTTCCTGCGTCCGGTTGGAGGCTACCTTGCGGACCGTTTCGGCGGCACGCGGATGCTGACAGCATTGTTTGCCTGCGCCTCGGTCGGCCTGATCGCCGTGGGCACGCTCCCCCCCTTGTGGTTAGTCACGACACTGCTGTTTATCGTTATGGCCATTCTGGGGATGGGTAACGGCTCCGTATTTCAGTTGGTACCGCAACGCTTTCGAGAGGAGATTGGCGTCGCGACCGGCGTGGTCGGGGCCGCTGGCGGACTAGGCGGGTTCCTGCTGCCCTTGTTCCTCGGGTTGTTGAAAGACCTGACCGGCTCCTACGGTTCGGGATTTGTCTGCTTCGGCTTGGTTGGCATAGTGTGCCTGGGCTTGCTGCGCGTGGTGCAACGGGACTGGCGGATGTCCTGGCTCAGTCGGACGATTGAGGCGATTCGGCTCTCGCCGCAACTTGCGTGGTTAGAAGCCCGCGAGGACCTCTGAACGTATCGGTGAAATTCTGATGAGCCCAGAACGGATTGTCATGCAGGTCGTCCAGGAAACCGGCGAGATCATCGAGACGCCGCTGACCGAGGAGGATCTGAAGCTCACCTGGAACAAATCAGTGTGCCCTTACTGTGGGGTGGGCTGCGGGGTGCTCATCGGGAGCAAGGAGGGGCGTGTCCTCAAAGTCCGTGGCGATCCGAACCATCCGGCGAATTTCGGGCTGTTGTGCGGCAAAGGCGCGACGCTGCCGCAGATGGTGCACACGCCGGACCGCCTCGCCCACCCGATGATCCGCACGAGCCGCGACAAGGCATTGCATCGGACCTCGTGGGATGAGGCGCTTGAGCACATCGCGGTCCGGTGGCGCCGCATCATTCAGGATCATGGACCGGATGCCGTGGCCTTCTACATCTCCGGCCAGTTGCTGACCGAAGATTACTATGTGGTCAATAAGTTGGCCAAAGGGTTCCTGGGCACGAATAACGTCGATTCCAACTCCCGCTTGTGCATGGCCTCTGCGGTCTCCGGCTACGTCACCTCGCTGGGAGCCGACGCACCACCGGGATGCTACGCTGATATTGAACTGGCCGACTGTTTCCTCTTGATCGGCACCAACACCGCGGCCTGCCATCCGGTCACCTTTGAGCGCATCCGCCGGCGCAAGCTTCAGGCGCCGACCCGCGTGAAGGTGATCGTCGTCGATCCGCGCAAGACCCGCACCGCCGACATCGCCGATCTGTACCTGCCGATCCGGCCTGGCACCGATGTCGCGCTCCTGAACGCGATGCTGAACGTCGTGATCCATGAGGGGCTGTTCGATGCCCGATTCGTCCAGCGGCACACAAGCGGCTGGGAGTCGGTGCAGGCCCTTCTTGGCCGGTACGCGCCGGAGCAGGCGGCTGAGCTGTGCGGGGTGTCGGCGGACGAGATCCGACGCGCCGCGCGCCTGTTTGGGCACGCCAAAGCGGCGATGAGCTTCTGGAGCATGGGTCTGAACCAATCCTCACATGGAACCGCCAAGAACAACTGCGTCATTAACCTGCACCTGGCGACGGGGCAGATTGGCCGCCCTGGCGCTGGGCCGTTCTCGCTCACCGGTCAGCCCAATGCCATGGGCGGGCGCGAGACAGGAGGCTTGGCGCATCTGTTGCCCGGTCACCGGCTCGTTGCGAAGCAACAGGATCGCCTGGCGATCGAAAGGTTGTGGGGCCTGGCCGAAGGGCGGATCAGTCCGAAGCCCGGCCTAACGGCGGTCGAGCTCTTCAAGGCGCTGGCGGAGGGTCGGGTCAAGAGCGTGTGGATTCTCTGCACCAACCCGATGGTCTCCATGCCGAATCTCTCGCTGGCCAGGCAGGCGCTGGCCAAGGCAGAGCTAGTCATCGTCAACGATATCTATCACCCAACAGAGACGACGCAGCTCGCTGATGTCGTCCTTCCCGCCGCGCAGTGGTCGGAGCGGGATGGCACGCTGACGAACTCCGAACGGTGTATTTCCTACGTCGAGCAAGCCATTGACCCGCCAGGGGAGGCGCTGCCGGATTGGCAGATCATCTGTCGATTTGCTCGGACAATGGGCTATAAGGAGGCATTCGGGTTCCACACCACCGAGGAAGTCTACGAGGAGTACAAACGCTGTACGCGCGGACAGGACCTCGATGTCGGTGGAGTCACGTACCACCGGCTCAAACAAGGTCCGCTCCAATGGCCGTGTCCGACCGTGCATCACCGATCAACCATGCGCCGATTCACCAACGGCGTGTTTGCCCACCCGGATGGCAAAGCCCGCTTCCTGCCGCATGAGTATGAACCGCCGGCTGAACCGACTGACGAACAGTTTCCCTTGGTCTTGACGACGGGCCGGGTCCGGGATCAGTGGCATACCATGACCCGGACAGGCAAGATCCCCATCCTCATGAAGAGGGAACCTGAGCCGTTTGTCGAACTGCATCCAACAGACGCCAGGCGATTGGGCGTCGTTGACGAGGAACTCGTCACCGTGCGCTCTCGGCGAGGCACAGCCAGCGCGAAGTGCCGCATCACCCAGGCGATTAAGCCCGGCACATGCTTCATGCCGTTTCATTGGGGCAGCCTCCGGGGAGCCGCGGTCGTGAATCAGACCACGATTGAGGCGTTCGATCCCCTCTCAAAGCAGCCGGAACTGAAATTCTGCGCCGTTCGGATCGAGAAGGCGATAGGCTCATGATTGACCAGTTTGGCCGTCGGATAACCTACTTGCGGATATCGGTCATCGACAAGTGCAACTTACGGTGCGTCTACTGTATGCCCCACGGGCTGGTCAACCGGGTGCGCTTCAGCGAGTTGCTGACCAACGACGAGCTGGTGGAGCTGGCGGCCATCTTCGCAGAGCTGGGCATCCGGAAGATACGGCTGACCGGCGGGGAGCCCTTACTCCGTCCGGGGATGGTGGAGGTGGTGCGGCGGCTGGCCGCGATCCCTGGCATTGCGCAGCTCGCCATGTCCACCAACGGGGTCCTGCTCGCGCGCCACGCCGGGGCCCTCAAGGCGGCGGGGTTGGATCGGGTCAACGTCAGCCTCGATACGCTCTCCCCGGAAAAGTTCATCGCCATCACGGGCCAGGATCAGTGGCAGCAGGTGATGGACGGCATCATGGAGGCGCAGGCGGTCGGCTTCTCACCGCTCAAGCTGAACACGGTGCTCATGAAGGGCGTCAACGACGACGAGATCCTGGACCTCACGGCGTTCGCCATCGAAGAGGAACTGGAACTGCGCTTCATCGAGTGGATGCCAACGAACCCGCTGGTGGACATCGAGCGGGACGGAAGGTTCCTCAGCAATGAATTCGCCAAGGCCCAGATCGAGCAGCGCTATCAGCTGATTGCTGACGATCCGGACCCGCACGCGCCGGCCAAAAGCTTTCTTATCCAGGGGACACGGGCGCGGGTCGGATTCATCAATCCGCTCTCCACCATCTTCTGCGCGATGTGTAACCGCGTGCGTCTCAAGGTCAATGGGCGGATCAAGACGTGCCTCCACGGCAAGGAGGAGCTCGATCTGAAGAGGATGCTCCGCGCAGGGATCCCGCGTGAGGAGATCAAGCGAGTGATTGCGGCGGCCGTCTTCTTACGACCTGAGCAGCACTTCCTCAATCGTTCCGAGGTCGCCCACCAGGACTTCGTGATGACCCAGGTCGGCGGCTAACGTGCTACTCGACCTGCACACCACAACAGATCCCCTCATTTCCATTGCTCTGCTAAGATAAAGGCTCGGGAGGATGACGGGCATCCAATCCATTGTGGGACTGATGGCGATGGTGTGCGGCTTCCTGATCACTCACCAGCCGGCCGAGGCAGGTCCGGGGCAACCGGCCCCTGAATTCACAACACAGACCTGGGTGAATTCCGAGCCGCTTCGCCTGCGCAACCTGCGGGGCAAGGCGGTCCTCGTGGAGTTCTGGACCTTCGGCTGTGGCAACTGTCGAAACGTGGAACCCTATGTGAAACGGTGGCATCAGCAATACGCCAATCAGGGATTGGTGGTGATTGGCGTCCATGCGCCTGAATTCGACCATGAGCGAGATCCCGACAACGTCAAGCAGTACGTTCGTCAACAGGACATTCGGTACGCCGTCACCATTGACAACGACTTTGACATGTGGAGACGCTACGACAACCACGCGTGGCCGGCGATCTACTTGATCGACAAGCGGGGAGTGATCCGCTACGTGAAGATTGGCGAGGGGGATTACGATCACACTGAACAACGCATCCAGGCGTTGCTGGCAGAGCCGTGAGCGTGAGGACCCGTTAAGAGCACCTGCTGATGGCGCCGCAGCCCAACGAAGAGGCAGGTTTTGCGGGATTGCGCGTCGTCTCCTTCGAAGGCCGGCGCGCTGAGGAGATCGGCAGACTCATCCGGCGGCTCGGAGGAGAACCGCTGGTGGCGCCCTCGATGCGCGAAGTATCCCTGGAGGATCAGCAGGAGGCCTTCCGCTTTGCGGAGCGCCTCTTCACTGATACCATCGATGTGCTGATTCTGTTGACCGGTGTCGGCACCCGCGCGTTGGTCGAGGTCCTCTCCACGAAGTATCCCAAGTCAGACATTGTGCACGCCTTCTCGAAGATTCCCCTTGTTGTGCGGGGCCCAAAACCCATCGTCGCGCTGACGGAGTTTGGGCTGAAGCCCACGATCACGGTTCCTGAGCCGAATACATGGCGAGACATCCTCGCGACGCTAGATACCCAGTGGCCAGTGAAGGGCAAGCGTGTGGCCGTGCAAGAGTACGGGATCTCCAACCAAATGTTGCTTGAGGGGCTCGCTGTTCGTGGGGCGGAGATCGTCCGTGTGCCAGTGTATCGTTGGGCGCTCCCTGAGGACGTCGGACCGTTGCGCCACGCGGTGCAGGCGATTTGTGATCAGCGCGCCGACGTACTCCTGTTCACCTCAGCCACGCAGATCGATCATGTCTTGCGGATTGCGGGAGAGATGCAACTCGAAGAGGCCTTCCGCAAGGCCGCCCAGCAGTATGTCATTGCCTCCGTGGGGCCGGTTTGCTCAGAAGCGCTCATCCAGCAGGGCTTCACGGTAGACATCGAGCCACTCCATCCCAAGATGGGCTCGTTGCTTTCTGAGGCCAGCCGACACAGTCGATCCCTCCTGCGCCGCAAGCGCGGCCTCGGCAATTTCTGAAACGCTTGGAGTAGCCAGAGCAAGATGCTAACCAGACCTAAGCAGGGGCATGAAACTGGCTGACACCACCTGCATTTCTGGCGAGGCGCACCAATCCCGGAACGCCCTCACAATCTCGTCCGGAAGCTCGAGAGGGGCCTTCACACCGGTTCCAAGGACGACCCGTCGGGCCCGCCATTCAAACAAAAATCCCCACCCGATCTTGGGTGGGGTTTTTGTTTGAAGAGGGCAGGGGCTTCGCGAAGTTGCTTCCATGCGGCCCACGGGAGTGCCGGTACGCCTGAGGCGCACCGGCGCCCGGCCAGAGTTCGCGTGATGAGTGTCGGGGGGACGCCTGCCGTCTTCCCGCGGGGCCGGTCCGGTGTCTCGGGAAGCCGGCCCAACCATTCTGATTGACAAGCCGGCGCTGGGAGCGTATGCTGGGTCGGTAATTTCCAGCGTTCATCCGCTTAGCGAGGCCATGGAGCTGCGAATACGCTCTATGGTTTTTTCATTTTGGGATCGTCTAGTGGCACGCGCTAGGGCAGCTAGCAGAACAAGGGGAAGGGGGTGAGTGCAGAGATGGCATCAGGTACCGTGAAGTGGTTCAGTGACGAGAAGGGCTACGGGTTCATTACCCCGGAAGACGGCTCGAAGGACGTGTTCGTCCACCATTCCTCGATCCAGGGCGAGGGGTTCAAGTCGCTCAAGGAAGGCGAGAAGGTGGCGTTTGAGGTGACGGCCGGCCCGAAGGGTCCGCAGGCGTCGAACGTCGTGAAGGGCGCGTGAGGTAGGCGCGCAACGTTGCAGGCCGAAGATCTCGTGAACGTGTCCCAAGCGGGGCCATCCCCGTTGTTGTGAGGGCATTCCGTGCCACCGGCACGGTGCAGGATAGTACCCTTCCGTGGATGTGATGCGCGGCGCTGGCTCACACAGACGCCCGTTCGGCTCTCCTCCGTCGCACCCGATTCTCCCCGCTCCCATCCCGCTCCGTCGTCTTTCAGCGCACGAACTGTAAGGTGTTCTCTTGAGTCAGCGAGGCGGCGATGCGCTCGCCGCGGTTGCAGTAGACGCGGACCCGGTCCAGCCAGAGGGAGAGCGTCCAGCTGCGGGTCAACCGGTCGCGCGTGTCCTGGCTGTTATACCGCTCGAGCTTGCGGTCTGTCACGACCCACACGCGGCGGGCTCCGGCGCGCAGGCTCTCCAGCTCACCGGCGGTGTCCACCAAGGGGGCGCCGAAGTAGCGATCGGTGGGCGTTTCAAAGGGCGCAAAGCTCCCATCCGTCAGCCGGCTCTGCAACAGGACCCCGTCGACCCGCCCCAGGTAGTAGGACGCGGTCCAGGGGTTCGTGGCGATGATGAGGTCATCGGCGGCCAGCTGATCCCGCAGCCGGCGATACGCGTGCTCGGTGCTCGCCATGCACTCTCCCTCAACGCATGGGGAGCCGAAAGCCGAGCGGACCCGCTCGACATAGCGATCCACCCTCAGGGATCCGGTCGCCGCCAGCCAGACCAGCGCGGCCAACCCCCCAACCCCGGCAGCTGCCAGCCGCCCGCGCGCGTCCCAGGGACGCGGGGGTCGGCTCGCAGGCGCGTTCCACTCGTCACGGACGACCGCGGCGCTCATGACCAGCAGGAGCAGGTACGGCGGCAGCGCATAGAACCAGAATCGCTGATACGTGCTGCGCGTGGCAGCGACCACGGCGAGCGCATTGACCGCTGCAAGCGTCATGAAAAACATGAGGTGCTGGCGCGAGCGGTGATTCCGCCGCACGGTGCTCAGCGCGGCCCACAACACCACGGGGGACAACAACAGGCCGAACGGCACGATCCGCTCAAGCTCCCGCCCATGGCGCCGCCACTGTTGAACATCCAGATTGAGCTCCCGGTGCCGCACGACCTGCCGGCCAGGCGCCACAATCGGGCGAAGCGCGGTGGGCGGCTTGTAGATCGAGGCCAGGTAGAAGAGGCCGCACAGCACCGCGAGCCCGGTCAGCGCCGCGCGCCACGGCAGCCGGGGCCGGGTCGTGCGCTGCATCCGGCGGGCGGCGAGCACTGCGGCCGGAAGCGCGACGAGCAGCACGCCGCCTTGCTGATGGCTGAGGATGGCGGCCCCGGCCGCGAAGGCTGCCGGCCATCGAAACGCGCGCTCGCCAGCCACGAAGCCGCGCCATGCGCAATAGCTGGCGAGGAGGCTGAAGCACTGCAGCGCCATGTACATCCTGGGGCTCGTGGCGTAGAACGTCTCAAGCTGCAGGGCCGCCAGCAGCGCGGCGGCGATCAGGCCGACGAACGGGCGTTTGAGCACATCGCGCCCGGTGCGGAAGACCAGAAACACCGTCACCAGTCCCAGGAACAAGCTTGGCATCATGATGCCCAGGTCGTTTGTCCCAAACAGCGCCATCGAGCCGGCCAAGAGGTAGTGCGGCACATAGCCGCGGTGGTACAGCGCTCCGGAGGGGAGCTGCGGGATGCCGTGCCGCAGGATGCCTTGCGCCGCGAGGATGGAGATGCCGTCATCCTCCACGATGCTGCGCTGGGTGAGGCCGTACCAGAGCCAAGAGCCGGCGGCCAGGACCAGGAGCAGGCCCAGGCCGATCGAGGCGGCGTGCGGGCGGCGCATGGGGATATTCTACTTGACCCTCGTGAAAGCCGCTTAAGATTGCTGAAACGGCTCGCGAGCGCGCTTTTCCGCTTGCGCCGCCCCATGGCGAGACGCAGAATAAAGTCGTTCTCCTGCCGTGCAGTTCAGGACGCCCATCCGATGATGTCAGGGTCTCGTGCCGTCACGCGATCGGCGTGGTGTCTCGCCGGGCTCGCCGCCCTCGGCCTCAGCGTGGCGCCTGTCGACGACTGCTCGGCGGATGCTGCGCTGCCCGAAGTCGGCATCGAGAGCCCTGCGCTTGACGCCACCGTCTATGGCGGCATCAGCGTCTCCGCTAGCGCCTCGGATGACACCGGCGTTGTCGGCGTGCAATTCCTCCTCAACGGCGCGGCACTCGGCGCCGAGGACCTCGCCGCGCCCTACGCCGTGCCGTGGAACACCGGCCTCGCGTCCAACGGCTCTCACACGCTGACCGCCCGCGCCCGCGACGCGGCGGGCAATGCCCGCACCTCGGTCCCGATCACCGTCACCGTGCTGAACGACGGCTCGCCCCAGCAGATCGGCGAGTGGGCGCCCCGCATGACCTGGCCGCTCGTCGGCATCCACATGACGCTGCTCACCACCAGCGAGCTGCTCCTCTGGGATGACTGGGGCTTCGACGGCGTCGCCTGGCTCTGGAATCCGTCGACCAACGCCTTCACGCAGATCCCCACCCATTCGGGGCCGTTCTGCGCCGCGAACACCCTCATGCCGGACGGGCGGGTCCTCATCGTCGGCGGGCATCCGCACGACGAGGACGCCGAGCATGAGCATGACCACGTGCGCGGCCTGAAGGAGACCAACATCTTCGACGCGATCACCCGGGTGTGGAGCCGCCACGCCGACCTGCGGTTCCGCCGCTGGTACTCCACCACGGTGCCGCTCAGCAACGGGCAGGTGGTCGGGATCAGTGGCCAGATCACGACGACGACCTGGGCCGACACTCCGGAGCTGTACGACCCGGCAACCGACGCCTGGAAGATCCTGCCGATGGCGAATACGAGCGATGCGCACACCGTCCAATATCTCCGCTCGCACCTCCTGGCCGACGGCACGATCTTCGTTTTCACCCCGGAGGACGGCAAGCTGCACCGGTTCAATGTGGGCGCGCAGCAATGGCTCACCGAGGGCGCCGCGCCCATCCTGCACGGCTCAGCGGTCCTGTACCGCCCGCAGCGGGTGCTCATCTGCGGCGGCGGCACCCAGGACCTGCCCTCCCAGATGACCTCGGTGCTGGTCGACCTGACGCAGGCCGCGTGGACCACCCGCACCATCTCCCCGATGCGCTTCCGGCGCTACAACCACACCCTGGTGCTGCTGCCGGGCGGCCAGGTGATGGCGGTCGGGGGCTCGACGACCGTGAGCTCGGAGGCGCTCGCCGGCACGCTCGAGGCCGAGTCGTGGGACCCGGTCACAGAGGCCTGGACCACGCTGGACGCGACGCAGGACCCGCGCATGTACCACTCGACCGCGCTGCTGTTGCCGGACGGCCGGGTGCTCGCGGCCGGGGGCGGGCGGGCCGGCGTCGCCAACGACTACTTCAGCGCGGAAATCTTTTCTCCGCCGTACCTGTTCCGCGGCCCGCGTCCGGTCATCACGGAGGCACCGTCCGACCTGCAGTACGGCGAGCCGTTCACTGTGGAGTCGCCTGATGCGGCGGCGGTGGCCTCCGTGGCGCTCATCCCGCTCGGCTCGGTGACGCACACGATCAACAGCAACCAGCGCTACCTTGAGCTGAGCTTCGTCCGCAGCGGGACCACGCTGACCGTGCAGAGCCTCACCGACCCCGATGTCCTGACCCCGGGCTACTACATGCTGTTTCTCATCAACGCCGAGGGCGTGCCGTCCGTCGCCTCGATCGTCCGGTACCCCATCCCGCCGCAACTACCGCCCCCGGCAGGCGTCGAGGCGTTCCGAGAAGTCAGCGGCCAGGTGGTGATGGAGGCGGAGCACTATGATGAGCGCATCGACCGGGGCGGCCGGACCTGGGAGCCTGACGTGGATCAGGCGGGCTATTCGCGTACGGCGTATCTCCGCGCACTGCCCAACCTCGGAGCGACCATCCAGTCCAACTACACGACGGTCAGCCCCGAGCTCATCTACCGCGTCTGGTTCACCACGCCCGGGACCTACTACCTCTGGATCCGCGGCCACGAGGACAGCGGGGACGATGACTCGGTCCATGCCGGGGTGGATGGGGCAGGTCCCAGCACGGCGGACCGGATCAGCAGCTTCATCAGCGCCACGTGGGTCTGGAAGCAGACCACGATGGATGGGCCGGTCGCGACGGTCGTCATTCCCTCGGCAGGACTCCACACGATCCATCTGTGGATGCGGGAAGACGGGGTGAGAATCGACAAGCTGCTGCTGCGGCGCAGCAGCTCCACGACCCCGCCCTCAGGGCTCGGAGCGCCGGAGAGCGTCAGGATATTGGTGGGTGGGGGGGATGCCGTGCCGCCGCTGATCTCCGCCATCGGCGCGTCCAATGTCACGCAGTCCGGCGCCACGATCGCCTGGACGACGGATGAACCGTCCACCACCCAGGTCGAGTACGGCTCCACGAGCGCGTACGGCAAGGCCAGCGTGTTCGATCCCACGCTGGCGGCCGGCCACAGCGCTGCGCTGTCGGCGCTCACCCCGGGGACGCTGTATCACTACCGCGTGCGCTCGACCGACGGCGCCGGCAACGAAGCGGTGTCAGACGATCAGACGTTCACGACGGCGTCCGCAGCAGGGTCGGCGTTTCAGGAGGCCGGCGGCCAAGTCGTCATGGAGGCGGAGCGCTTCGATGCCAAGGTGGTGCGCAGCGGCCATGACTGGACGCTCCTCGCCACGCAGCCGGGCTTCTCCGGCAGCGGGTACATGAGCTCGCAACCGAACACCGGCCACGCCATCAGCAGCGGCTACGTGACCACGAGCCCGGAACTGCGCTTCAACGTCAACTTCACCACGACCGGCACCTACTACCTCTGGCTCCGGGGGGCCGCCGACACGGGCAGTGACGACAGCGCCCATGCCGGGGTGGATGGGACCGGGCCGAGCGCGGCGGACAAGCTCAACGGCTTCACGAGTGCGACGTGGGTCTGGAAGCAAACCACGATGGATGGACCCGTGGCCACCCTCAGCATTCCCACGCCAGGCCTGCACACAGTCCACTTCTGGATGCGGGAGGACGGGCTGCGGATCGACAAGATCCTCTTGCGGAAGAGCTCCTCATCCACCGCCCCCGCCGGCGCCGGGCCGGCCGAGAGCCCGCGCGGGTAAGCCGCCCGCACTCACCCGTTCGCCAACGCCTCAAGCTGCTCCGTCAGCTCGGCCCACCGTTCTTCTTCTGCTCGAATGAGCCGCGTCAGTTCATCGAAGCGCCGGCTGAGGGCTGGGGTCCACACCAGCGGGTTGGCGGCCATTTCAGATTCCAGCGCGTCCCGCTCCTTGCGGTACTGCTCCTGCTGATCTTCTGACCGCTTGATCTGGCCGGCCAGCTTGCGCTTGACTGATTCGCGCTGTTTGCGCAGCTGGTACTCGGACGGCGCCTTGGTCTTCGAGGCCGGTTCGGCGCCGCCCCCCTCCTCGGCCTTCAGCTCCTGCCGCACCTGCGTTTCCAGTCGGTACACGTACTCCGCGTAGCTGCCCGGGTAGTGGACGACCGCGCCGTTTCTGACTTCGACGATCTGCGTCGCCACCATGTTCACGAACGTCCGGTCGTGGCTGATGAAGAACACCGTGCCAGGGAACTGGCGCAGGGCGACGCCGAGCGCCTCGACCGTTTCAAAGTCGAGGTGGTTCGTAGGCTCATCGAGCAGGAGCACCGGCCGCTTCATGAGCAGGAGGCCTGCCAGGCACAGCCGCGCGCCCTCGCCGCCGCTGAGCACGGAGACCGGCTTGCGGACATCGCTGCCTTTGAGCAGGAACGACCCGGCCATCGCCAACAGCTCCTGCCGGGTCACCGCGTGGGCCGCATGGCGTTCCAGGTGGGTGAAGACGTCGTCCGCCGGGTTGAGCGCGGCCACCACGTGCTGCGCGTAGTAGGCGATCTCGCAGCCGAATCCCCATTTGAAGGTCCCGCTCTTCGGCGCCAGATCGCCGGCCAGCGTTCTCAGGAACGTAGTCTTGCCCTGGCCGTTGTCGCCCAGCACGGCCACGTGCGTCCCGTGATCGACCTCAACACGGATGTCCTTGGCCACGAGCTTCTCCGGATAGCCGATGCTGAGCGCGTCGCAGGAGAAGGCCGGGCCCTGGCGGCGCGCCACGGCGGGGATCTTGATCTGCACGTTCAACTGCGCCTCGGCCAGGTCGATCGTCTTGAGCTTCTCGATCTGCTTCATCTTCGAGCGCGCCTGGCTGGCTTTGGACGCCTTCGCGTGGAACCGGTCCACGAAGGCCTGCAGCTGCTTGCGCTTGCTCTCGATCGTCTGGTTGTAGCTGATGGCCTGCGCCTGCTGCTCGGCTTTGAACGTGAGGTACTCTTCGACGGTGCCGGGGTACAGAGCAAGCCGGCCGCTTTCGGCTTCCAGCGTGTGGTCGCACGTTTTTTTCAGGAACTCCCGGTCGTGCGACACGATGAGGAAGCCGCCGTCGAAATCCTGCAGGAACTCCTCAAGGAGAATCAGTGTTTTGAGATCGAGGTAGTTGGACGGCTCATCCAGGACCAGGAAGTTCGGCTCGCGCAGCAGCATCGCGGCGAGCTTCACCCGGGTCTGGTACCCGCCGGAGAGGCTCGTGATGCGCGCCTCGAGCAGGTCGTGCTTCAGCTGGAACCGGCCGGCCACCTTGCCGCAGCGCCAGGCTTCCTGAGCGGTGTGCCGCATCAGGAACGCCAGCACCGTGTCCTCGGGCAGGAACAGATCGTGCTGTTCCAGGTAGCTGAGCCTAAGGTCGGCGCTCTGGACGACCTCGCCGGAGTCGGCGGTCTCCTGGCCGATGATGATCTTGCACAGCGTGGATTTGCCGGCGCCGTTGCGCCCGATGAAGCCGATCTTCTTGCCGGAATCCAGCGTGGCGCTGGCCTCGTCGAAGATGACGCGCGGGCCGAAGTGCTTGGAGATCTCTTTCAGCTGCAGGATCGCGGGCATGGGAAACGCTAGCTTAGGGCTGCGCGGGAAGCGCGTCAAGCCGACGCTGGCGCGCCCGGAGCGTTCCGGGTATGCTGGCGTCCATGGAAGCGTACGATGTGATCGTGATCGGCGCAGGCGCGGCGGGGATGATGTGCGCGATGCAGGCGGGCCAGCGCGGCCGCCGCGTGATGCTCCTGGAGCGCGCCGGCGTCATCGGCCGCAAGATCCGCATCTCCGGCGGCGGACGGTGTAACTTCACCAACGTAGGGGCCGGCCCGTCGCAGTATGTGTCGGAGAACCCGCATTTCTGCCGCTCGGCGCTGGCCCGGTACACGCCCGACGATTTCCTGACGCTCGTGCGCGCGCACGGCATCGCGTTCCATGAAAAGACGCTCGGCCAGCTCTTCTGCGACCGTTCGGCCCAGCAGATCATCGACATGCTGATCGCGGAATGCCGCCGGGCCGGTGTCGCGATCGTGCTGAACTGCGAGGTGGGCACGGTCGCCAAGGCGGACGGATTTGTCGTGCGGGCCACGACCGGCGCCTACGCAGCCCCGGCGCTCGTGATTGCGACCGGCGGGCTCTCGCTGCCAAAGATCGGGGCGACGGACTTCGGCTACCGGGTGGCGCAGCAGTTCGGGGTGCGCGTCATGCCAACGGCGCCGGCGCTCGATGCCTTTGTCTTCACCGCACCCGACCAGCGCCGGTTCGGGGATCTGACCGGCGTGTCGCTACCGGCCGTGGTGAGCTGCGACGGGACGAAGTTCCACGAGGCGGTCTTGTTCACGCACACAGGGCTCAGCGGGCCCGCGGCCCTGCAGGCCTCGCTGTATTGGCACCCCGGCAAGGCGGTCACGGTGGACCTGCTGCCGGATGCGTCAGCCGGGGAGTTGCTCAAGTGGTTCGCAGCGAAGAAAGCTGCCGGCGCCCGTGGCAAGGTGGAGACGCTGTTGGCCGAGCGGCTGCCGAAGCGCGTCGCGGAGCGGTGGTGCGCGCTGCACGACGTGGCCGACACGCCGCTCGCGCAGCAGACGGCGACGACGCTTGAGACGCTCTGCCGCGGGCTCAAGCGGTGGACGTTCACGCCGCGCGGCACCGTCGGCTACCGGACCGCGGAAGTGACCCGCGGGGGCGTCGCCACCGCCGCGCTCTCGTCAAAAACGATGGAATGCACGACGGTCTCCGGGCTCTACTTCATCGGCGAGGTAGTGGACGTCACCGGGTGGCTGGGTGGGTACAACTTCCAATGGGCGTGGGCGTCCGGCTGGGCCGCCGGCCAGGCTATCTAGGCAGGGCTTGCTCGAACGGTGTCTGGGGCGTAGTCTAGTGGGATGGAACACACGCTGGAAGCCATCGCGAAGCACGTGAAGGGACAGCTCATCGGAGACGGCGCCACGCGCATTCGCGGCGTGAATGCGCTTGAAGCCGTGCAGCCGGGCGAACTCAGTTTCGCCGATACCCCCAAGCGGCTCATCCAGGCGCTGGCCACTCCGGCCTCGGCGCTCATCGTTGCGTCGGACGCGGGCGACCTCGGCGGCAAGTCCGGCGTCAGTGTCGGCAACCCCAAGCTCGCCTTCGCGCTCGTCCTTGATCTGTTCCATCCCACGCCGGTTCCGGACGGCCGCGTCCACCCGACGGCGGTGCTCGGCGAGGGGGTGCGGCTGGGCGAGCAAGTCTCCATCCGCGCCCATGCCGCACTCGGCGACGGCGTCACGGTCGGGAAGGGCACGATCATCGAATCCGGGGCGGTGGTGGGCGACGGCGTGACGATCGGGGACGGATGCATCATCGGTCCGAACACCGTGCTCTACCGGCAGACGCGCCTCGGCAACCGCGTCTTCATCCACGGCGGCACGGTGATCGGGGGCGACGGGTTCGGCTACGTCTTCCACGAGGGCCGGCACGTGAAGGTGCCGCAGGTCGGCAACGTCGTGATCGAGGACGACGTCGAGATCGGCTGCAACGTCTGCGTGGACCGGGCGACGGTGGGCTCCACCATCATCAAGCGCGGCACGAAGATCGATAACCAGGTCCAGATCGCGCACAACAACCAGATCGGGCAGCACGTGATCATCACCGGCCAGTGCGGGTTCTCCGGGAGCATCACCGTGGGAGACTATGCGGTGTTCGGCGGACGGACCGCGATCACCGATCATGTGACGATCGGGGAGCGCGTCCAGGCGGGGTTCGGCAGCGTCGTGACGAAGTCGATCGGCCCCGGCGAGATCGTCTGGGGCTATCCGGCGCGCCCGGCCGAGACGACGAAACACCAGCTCGCCGCATTGGCGCGGCTGCCCGTGTTCCTCAAGCGCTTCGCAGAGCTGCTCGCGCGGCTTGCCACCGCTGAAGAGCGGATCACCCGCCTGGAACAGCAGGACCAGAGCCGCCGCCCGCCGGCCTAGCGGCGCGGCTTCGCCCGGCCGTCAGGGACGGCCGCCCTCTTCGTGGCTCGCCAGGAACGCCTGCACCTGCTCCGGGGAAAACCGCCGCTCCCGATTGCCGCCGATGCGGTAGCAGCTGATCTTTCCGGTATTCGTCCATCGCCTGACCGTGGCAATGGATACTCGCAAGTACTCCGCGACCTCTTCGAGCGTGAGCAGGCCGCCCTGGCCGGCATCGGCAGGCTTCTGCTCTGCTTGGATTTCTCTGCTCGACATGTCTGACATCCGGTTCCACAAGCCTTCGCAAGGTTACACAGTCTTATACAAGCATGAGCCATACCAGTCCTTCCAAGGACGTGAAACTTCAATCAGGAGAAGGAGTTACAGCAGGGGCGCTTGAGAGGATTGGCTGAGAGCTGGGTAAACTCTGTTGGGTCTGCTCAACAGACAACACAGTTCGTTGCCGAGTGACGCCGTTACTCGGCTTCGGTGTCCCGGATAATGGTCGGGCGGATCGTCAGGAGGAGCCCGCGGGGGTCCTCGAACTTCACCGGGATCTTGAAGGTGAGGTCTTTCGGCTGGTTCGCGACGTTCATCCGAGAGGGCTCGGTGTTGGTCACCCGCAGGACGATCCGGCCTGACGTGGTCAGCTCAGGGACGACTGTCGTCACGTCGAACCGGTACTTCCGGCCCTCGATCGTGCCCTTGGCCTGCGAGCTGAGCAGGCCCATTGCGGCGGCGCGCCCGATGCGCTCGGCTTCGCGTCCCAGCGTCGTGCCTTTTTCCCGCTCGTGGCCCGCGTCGCCTGACTCGCCCCCTGAGGCGGAGCAGGGCGTGCCTTCGGAGGCCGCGGCACGGCTCGCATGTTGCACGTACTGCATCGCGATCGCCGCGAACAACAGCGGCGCGAAGCCCATGGCCAGCGATTCCTTCGTGAGGTAGTACGGCTCGCTGGTGAGCGCTTTGATCACCGCGTTGCCGATTTCGAGAATGGCCTGGCGGACCACCCAGGTGCGGTACTCCGCACCCCGGCCGGTCGCCAGGAGCGACACCATGAGCAGGTACTGGCCCGGGTACAGCGGGTCAGCCGGCTCCAGCACCATGCCGGCGGCGACCGACACGTCGCCCTGCTTGGCGGTGTTGTAGAGCAGCTGCGCGCCGGCCGGCTGGGAGGCGACCGGCTCGCTCTTCAGCACCGCGCCGCCCGGGCTGATCACCCGGCGGATCCGGATGCCGTCCTCGCCGGGGATGATGGAGATCGTGTTGCCGTCCGCATCGGTGGTGCTGGCGGAGTCGCCGCCGGTGCGCGGTGGCACGGTGGTCGGAGGCTCTGGCTGGAGAACGTCCCTGTCGAGCACTTGCCCGTCAGAAGAGACGACGGTGCGGGAGGTGGTGCCGTCCGGGTTCTTGGAGATCGTCACCGTATTGCCGTCCGCGTCCGTGGTGCTCGCCGAGTCGCCTCCGACTCGCGGCGGGACGGTGGTGGGCGCTTCGGGCTGCACCACTTCGCTGTCGAGCTCCTGGCCCCCCGGTGAGGTGACCGTGCGCGTGGTCGTTCCGTTCGGATTCTTGGTATAGGTCACCGTATTGCCGTCCGCGTCCGTGGTGCTGCCCGAGGTGCCGGGCTGGCGGGGGGCGACGGCGGTCGGAGGCTCTGGGTGAACGACGTCGCTATCAAGCTCTTGGCCGTCAGGCGAGGTCACCGTGCGGGTCGTCGTCCCATCAGGGTTCTTCTTGATGGTCACGGTGTTGCCCTGCTCATCTTTCGTGCTGGCTGAAGTCCCAGGTTCGCGCGGAGGGACTGTCGTGACCGGCTCAGACTTCAGCACGCCGCTCTCGAGCACGTCGCCGTCAGGGGAGGTGATGGTGCGCGTGGTGGTGCCGTCGTCGTTCTTCTGGTAGGTCACCGTGTTGCCGCGCGCATCCGTGGTGCTGCCTGAGGTCCGGCTCTTCGCCTCAAGCGCGACCGGTGCCGCCATGACAGCTGCGAGCAGGGTGCCAAGCCACCACGGGATGAGACGGGTCATGCCGAGCCCTCCTGGTTGGAGAGTATTGTAGCAAGTTTCCCGCGATACTGGGTGGATGCCGCCATCATGGGACTGGGCTGCCGTCGCGTTATTGCAATACAACGTATGCTTATGGTATACTCTGTAATACAAGGAGGGAACTGATGCCCAACGTCATTTCGCTGCGGCTTCCGGGCCGGCTGACGCACGCGCTTGATCGCCTGGCCGGCAACTTGGAGCGCCCCCGGAGCTATCTGATCCGCAAGGCGGTGGAAACGTACCTCGCGGAATACGCGGATTATCAAGTGGCCCTCGATCGGCTGCGCGATAAGGACGATGCCATCGTCTCGAGCGCCGAGCTGAGGAAGGCCCTTGGCCTCTAAGCTTTCCTACAAGGCCTCGGTCGGCAACGACCTGAAGCGCCTCGGCAAACCCGCCGCACGCCGGATCCTCGAGAAGCTGGAGCGGGCGCTGTCCGCGAGTCCCAATGCCGGGAGCCCCCTCACCGGTGAGTTCCGCGGGCTCTTCAGGTACCGCATCGGTGACTATCGAGTGCTCTATGCGAAGACTCCGGAGGGGCTGTTGGTGCTCCGCATTGGACATCGCAAAGAGATCTACCGGTAACGATGACCGCATCCGCCCGAACTGACGCGCGAGCCTGCCGGGCGTTTGTGCTAGAATCAGGTCAGCAATTCCGAACGCCTGCCCGGAGGTTCAGATGAGCAAGGTCCTCGTTGAGCTGGTCGGCACGTTTTTCCTCGTCCTCGTGATCGGCCTCACCGTCATCATGCCTGGGGCCGGCGACCTGGCACCGTTTGCGATCGGCGCGATCCTCATGGTCATGGTCTACGCCGGCGGGCCCATCTCCGGCGCCCACTACAACCCCGCGGTGACCTTGGCGGTGTGGCTTCGGGGCAAGTGTCCCACCAGCGATGTGGCGCCCTACATGTTCGCGCAGGTGATCGGGGCAGGGTTCGCGGCCTGGGCGGTGGGGCTGCTCAAGGTCGGCAGCGTCGTGGTGCCGCTGCAGCTCGACCCAGCCCGGGCGCTGGCGGTTGAGCTGCTGTTTACCTTTGCGCTCGCGACGGTCGTGCTCAACGTGGCGACATCAAGGCAGGCGGCGGGAAACTCCTACTTCGGTCTTGCCATCGGCATGACCGTGACGGCTGGCGCCTATGCCGCAGGCGCCATCTCCGGAGCGGCTTTTAACCCCGCAGTCGCCATCGGCGCTATGCTCATGGGCATGATCGCCGTGCGCGACCTGTGGATCTACCTGCTCGGCTGCTTCGCCGGCGCAGCTCTCGCCGCCCTCTTCTTCCGCGCCACCCACCCCAAAGAGTGACCCGAGCAACACGGAGGATGCACTAGCTTCCGAGCATGCCTCGCAAGTGGAGTGGTGGTTTTTGGTAGTTTATTTGATATAATCGCTCTGGTCGTCCTTCTAGTTTCTCGCCTCTGACCCGCTTCGGCAAAGCCCGCGCACGCCACACATATATGCCATATAGTATGGCAAACTATATGGCATATGTGTATACTCAAGGAGTGCCGCGGGCATGGACCGTCAGTTCGGAAGCTTCGTCTGGGACCTGGACAAGGAAGCGGCCAATGTTCGCAAACATGCGGTGGACTTTCCCGCGGCAGCGTTGGCTTTCGATGATCCGCGCAGACGGATCTTCGTTGATCAAACGCATAGCATCGAGGAAGAGCGATTCTACTGCCTGGGTGAGGTGGGCGGGAGGGTGCTCACCGTGCGCTTTACGTATCGTGAAGGCTTGATCCGCATCTACGGAGCAGCCTACTGGCGAAAGGGGAGAGCTGAATATGAGACGCAAAACGGATGACGATATGCCGATCGGTAAGCTACGCCGGATCAAAGACTTCCTGCCACCTCCGGAGCAGCTCGTGTTCCCCCCGCAGACGGTAAAGGTCACGCTGCACCTTAGCATGGCCAGCGTTCAGTTCTTCAAGCGCAAGGCGGCGCAGCACCACACCAAGTACCAGCGCATGATTCGCGCCCTGGTCGACCGCTACGCCCGGCAGCACTCCGACTGACCAATTGGACGCAACTCGACCAACGGCGGTGCCACCCTCGCCGCCCTCTTCTTCCGCGCCACCCACCCCAAAGAGTGACCCGCGCAACACTGAGGATACACTAAGGATACACTAGTTCTTGACAGGCGCACGTCCTGCACGTACAGTGTATCCATGTATCAGCCCCGCTATACCATTACGCCGCTTCTCTTGGAGCGCATCAGCGAAGCGGAAGCGCTCAGGACGAGGATTGTGACCGCTCCGGTTCAGGTCACATGGCTGGAGAGCATTCGTCTGGACGCGCTGGTCCGTCGCGCCCACTTTTCGACCGCAATTGAGGGGAACCCGCTGACGCTTCCTGAGGTGGAGGCGCTGGCCGGATCGCAATCGATCCCATCGGCCGACCGTGCGCAGCGGGAAGTCCTCAACTACTTCGCCGCGCTGCGGTGGATCGCCAAGCAGCCGCAAGAGCGCCGGATCACCGTGGGCAGCATCTTACGGCTTCACCGGCTGCTCATGGCAGGGCTCCTGCCGGCCAGTCAGGTGGGCATGTTCAAGCGGTCTCGCAACGTGATCATGTCAGCCGGTCGGGTCGTCTATGAGCCGCCCGGCCCGGGAGCGGCCGGTCCGGGGAGTGAGGCATTTGTTCAATGGTTGGAGTCGGCCGGCCGTTCCACCCACCCGATCGTCGCATCCGCCTGCGCGCACTACGAGATGGCCCGGCTGCACCCGTTCATGGATGGAAACGGCCGAGCCGCTCGTGCGCTGGCTACCTGGGTGCTGTATCACCGGGGATTTGATACGCAACACCTCTTCGCCGTCGATCAGTACTTTAAGGAGGATCATCAAGGCTATTATCGGGCACTGCAACAGGTTCACGAGGACCGCGAGGATGTCACGTCCTGGGTGGAGTATGACGCCCTCGCGGTCTTGGAGACGCTGCAGCGGACCTACCAGCGGGTCCAGCGGCTGGGGGTGCCAGCCGATGCGGCGAAGCTATCCCTGACGCGCAGACAGGAACAGCTCTTAATCGGCCTGCGCGAGCGGCGGCAGCTGACCGTCGCCGAATTACAGCGGCTGCTGGGTGTTGAGCGCGTGCAAGTGTACCGGATCCTCCAGCCGCTGGTCCGGCGCAAGCTTATCGCGAAGTCCATCGGCCGGCCGGTCGTCTACCGTCTCTCGAACCCATGAGCGGCTTCGGCGGTGCGGCCCTCGCCGCCCTCTTCTTCCGCTCCACCCATCCCAAAGAGTAGGCTAAGTCACGGGGAAGATCGCGGGCTACCGCTGGCCCCTCATCTGCCTAGGTTTGAGTCCAGGCCGGGGAGCCAGTCAAACGGCCCAAAGCGCAGTTCCCTCAATTTGAGGGGCTGCGCTCTAGCCGTTTATAGGCCAGATAGTTGTGATGGTCTGCGACAGAATGTAATGGCGCGCTTTGAGCCGACAGTCCGGAGGTCCGATCAAACGGCTCAGAGTGCAGTTCCCTATCTATCGAGAGGCTCCCTCTCGCCGTTTATGGGCGACGGGACGCCTACACGCATATGGAAACTACCCGCTCTCCAACGTGATTTGCTATAATTCTTTGACTGGCCAGATGTTATGGAGGGTTCATGGTAAGTCCTGCCCATCCGCTGAAGCAAGTTTTCATCGTTCCCGCCAACGGTCCTGAAGCGTTCCAGCACTACCTCGAGACCATTAAGAGAAAGCGAACCCTCCAGGAAGTCGAACGGTTCATTTCCCAAGACGACCTCAAGATTCTCCAAGGACTCTATCACGAAGCCCCCTTTGCCGTATGGGGAGCAACGGCCGGACGCGGTAACACTCGGACATTCGGACAGATGAACCTGGGGGATTATATCCTCTTTTCCCAGCAAGGCAGGATTGTCCTCATTGGGGAGATTGCCTGGAAGCTGAGCAACGGTGATCTCGCCAGATACTTCTGGAAGACCAATACTACTGGGGCCACATGGGAGAACGTGTATTTCATCATCAATGAACGGGAGTTAGACATCGCTGCTCCGAATCTCTGGAGTTACCTTGACTACGAACCGCACTTCAGGCTCCAAGGCCTCATGCAAGTGGACCAAGACCGGGTTCTAGCGGTTGAGAACGAGTACGGAGGATTTTACGACGTGCTGGTTCGCTTGAACACCGGCCAGCGGTTGCTGCGCCGGCCTGAAGAAGAGCGGCAGGGGCTGCAGCCAACTCGTCCTCTGCCTTCGGCTGACGAAGAGCCCAAGACCAGTGAGCACGATGAGATTCAGTGGCGGTTGATACGTCTGGGCAGGGCTGCCAAGGTCAACGTTTGGGTGCCAAGAAACGATCAGGGCAAGATCTGGGAGGGGCACCCATTCAGAGAACAGGTACTTGATAAGTTTGAGCCGGGCTTAGACATTCCCCGGAGCGTCGAGAACATCGACACCGTGTGGAGATTTGGCTATCAGATCAAGGCGGCATTCGAAATCGAGCATTCGACCGCCATTTATTCAGGGCTGTTGAGATTATCGGATCTGAAAGCTGTGGCGCCAAACAGCCTCTACCCCATGTACATCGTGGCTCCAAACGATCGCCGCGACAAAGTCCTTTCAGAACTTCGCCGTCCCACCTTCCACGATCAGCTTCGCCTCCACGAAGTCGCCCGATACATTTCCTACGATAAGATCAGAGAATTGGATTCCGAGTACGGCGAAAAAGGCACTGGGTTTAGACCAGAGAGCCTTGACGTCGTAGCCGAGCGGGTGACTTAAGAATTACCGAGAACTCAATGGCTTAAGTTCGCAAGAGATGCCCGAAGAGCAACTGGCTGATCAACGGATCCGTACCCTAGCCTTCCACTGGCTTGCCACCCAATGCGCTCTTCGCAATAGTGAGATATTGCCTATCGATATTCTTCGGAAAGTCCGGTGACACAATACACAAATTGGTAAGTTAAGTAATGTGTCCCCAGAATTCCACAGGAGTGGTATGAGCTATTGCAGAATTGCGAGATGGAGCGCGATGTCAGGAGACGGCTGGCGAGAACTTTGACGGCGAGCGACCTGACGGATTTGATCTCCAAAATCTCAGGGTCAAAGGGTACGGAAGACCATGAAACAAAGCTGGACGATCTCAAGCAGCAACTCAAAGCTGCGTTTCGGAAGTGGGACGGCAAATCGCTTGGAGAACTGAAGCGTATCAGGGGGCTAATCGACGGGGTGCAGGAGGCGGAGACGGCGCAGCGGCTGATCGCTCACAGCAGGGGCAATTCTGCGTGAAAGCGGGTACGTAGAGAAGTGGTCAGGGAGATGGTTGGTTGCCAATTTCACGGGCAAGCGAGTGGTGGGATACGTGAGCTTTGGGTTACAACGGTTAACAGCAAAATCTCAATATCGCCGCTGTTCTGATCGGGGGTTGTTAACGCTGTTACGACTTTCGGGATGTTGAAAAAACTGTGAGCAGCCTCACCCTCGCCGAACGAAAACATTGAGCAGCCTTACTCCGAGAGAAGACCAATGCCAAACTCGCAGTGTGAGTTCAGCAGAGCCGATGGAACGCGGTGCGGAGCATACGCTGTGAACGAGTCGCAGTTCTGTTTCAACCACGATCCCGCGTCCGTCGAGGCGAAGCAGGCAGCGGTGGCGAAGGGCGGAGCCGCCACCAAACAAGCTCCGTTGCCACCGTTCAAGCTCGAAAGCTACCACGACATCCGACCAGCGGTTGAGCGCATCATCAGTGAGCTTCGAGCAGGCATTATTACGGTGTCTCAAGCCAATGCGCTGTTGCGGCTGCTCCGTTGGGAATCGGAATTGATCCTCGGACTTCCACCAAAGTGTTTGTTATGAAACTCGAACTCTCGCCGAAGGAACGAGTGAGCAAGATCACGGAGATTCTGGCGGAAGGTGTGCTGGCGCTGCTCAGATCGCTGCCGTTTGCTTGGGCGGTGAGCCGTGTCAAGGTCTCGGAGTCGGTGAAGGTGAAGATCGTGTCTGCTGATGGTGTTTCTCGGAATCCGTGAGGAGGTGGCGCATGGGTGAGGCGAAGCCGAAGGAGCCGTTGCTCGCAGTCCTGTTGTCGTTCGTGCTGACGGGGTTGGGGCAGATGTATGCTGGGAGAATGAAACGAGGGGTTGTGCTCCTCGTAGCCAGTGTCCTCATTTCGATTCTTGCCATCGGCTATTATCTGCAACCATCTACAAGAATCCTTCTTGCTCACCTACTGTTACTTGTTCCGCTTGTGATTGGCTTCGGTCTGTTCGTGCCCATCGACGCATACTTCTGCACGAAGGGATGGAACGCCCAACAGAATCTTCAGCGGAAGATTACCACTGGAAAGCGAATCCTCATCATCGTTGGGATACTGTTCCTGATATTTGTGTTCAATCCTTCGCAACTGGTTGCGGTTGCGGCTGCTCAGTATGTAAGGGGAAACATCGTACAGCCGTTCAAGATTCCGTCGTCGGACGCGATGAAACCAACCCTGGTTAAGGGAGACAGGGTGCTTGTTGATAAAGCGATTTACAGGCGATCAGAGCCGCAGCGCAGTGACATTATCGTCTTCAAATATCCAGACGATCCCAAACGACCATTCATCAAGCGGCTCGTGGGACTTCCTGGCGAGACAGTCGAGATCAGAGACGAGCGGATTGTCATCAATGGCTCTGTGCTTCAGGCATCAGCAGGTCGTTGGGCGGTGCTGCCGTATTTCAATCAGGGTCAGTATGCACAGAAAGGTCAGGCGGTGACGGTTCCTGCCGATAGCTATTTTGTGCTCGGCGATAACAGCGCGTCGAGCCATGACAGCCGATTTTGGGGATTTGTGCCCAAGCAGAACCTGATCGGGAAGGCGTACAAGATATTCTGGCCGCCAGATCGGTCAGGTGCGTTGGAGTAACAGTTCAAACCGCTTCTCCCCATGAGCGATCCTGACCAGCTTGAACCTGAACGCATCCTGGAAGACGTTTTGATCGGGGGACGGTTCGGGGAGCCATTTATCGCGCTCGAGGTCGTCGAGCGCGTTGTTTAACAGCCCTGATTCACATCGTGGATCAGGGCCGTTTTTATCTCGCCAACCCGCTATGTCTGCTTCAAGTGGTGGGTGTTTCGTACCTAGGGACGCATGGGTAGGCTCAAGGTTGACTTGCACGATATCTACGGCAACGGCGGCGCGATTGAGGCGGCGCTGAGCGGGGCCATCGAGCAGGCGATGACGAAGCGGCTCGAGCTGGTCGAGATCATCCCGGGGAAAGGGAGCGGGCAGCTGAAGAAGTCGGTGCTCAGGTTCCTCGAGCGTGGGGAGATCAAACGGCTCTACCACCGGATTGAGAAGGACGATAAGAATTTTGGTCGTATTTTCGTGCATTTCCGCCATAATAAGTAATCGCTAGTGCCCGCCAGCGCACCACCGTTCCAACCGACATGAGCAACTTCGGCCACAATCCCCACGAGGCAGTCCAGACCGGTTCGCGTGAAGTCTGGGGCAGAGGAGCGTCCAGACAGGAGGGAGCGATGCGGAACAGCCGTTGGATTGGCGTGTTTGGGGCGGCGGTGGTGCTGGGAGTTGGGTTGGCGGCCGGAGACGCAGCGGCGTTTTCCGCCTCGTACGATCAGAAGATGACGCAGGGATGGAAGGTGTATCAGTCCAAAGTGTCGTTGAAAAACGAGCTCTTCCGAATGGAGATGATGGCCGAAGGCAAGGCGATGATCATCATTCATAACGCGGAAGGCACCTACACGGTCATGCCCAGCGAAGGCATGGCGATGAAAACCTCAAGCCTCCGGCCAGGCCAGCGGCCGGTGCCGGGAGCGGGCAACTACGCCCAGTATCTGGAGCAGCAGCAGGCCGAGCGCACCGGCTCCGAGACCATCGATGGCCATGCCTGCGACATCTACCGCTATACCGACTCCGAGACCCGGGAACTCACCACGGCGTGGGTCTGGAAGGACAAGATGTTTCCGGTGAAGTTTGAAACCGAAGGCGCCGACGGCAAGACGCTGGTGGAATTGTCCAACATCCAGCTGGGGGCCGCGGTCCCGGATGCGGCGTTTCAGCTGCCGGACGGCGTGCAGGTGATGGACATGGGCAACCTGATGGGGATGATGCAGTAGTTGAGAAACTTCGGCCGCAACCCCCAGAGGCCGTCCAGACCGGTGCGCCCGCCGTCACGGCCGATGCGTCCGTTCTCCCGGCCGCAGCCGACGCACCGGCCGGCCGTGGTGGATGAGGCGGAGCGCCGGTTTCTCGCCTCCACGGCGGTGGATCCGTCGCCCCGCATCCGCCTCGAAGACGGCAGCACCGAGCTCACCATGCGGGCGATGGACCTCATTTGCCCGATCGGGATGGGGCAGCGGGGGCTGATCGTGGCCCCGCCGGGGAGCGGCAAGACGACCTTCCTCAAGCATATCTGCCAGGCGGTGGCGAAGGCGCAGCCCTCCATGAAAGTGTACTGCCTCCTGGTGGATGAGCGGCCGGAAGAGGTGACCGACTTCAAGCGCAGCGTGACCGCCGATGTGCGCGCCTCCTCCTCTGATGAAACCTACGACCACCACATCACCATCGCCAACCAGCTGATGAAGCAGGCCGTCCGCGAGGCCGGCACCGGCGAGCAGGTGATGGTGGTGATCGATTCGCTCACGCGCCTCGCCCGAGTGCACAACGCCGAGCGGCAGTCGAGCGGCCGGACGCTCTCAGGCGGCATGGATGCGCGGTCGATGGAGCTGCCGCGGCGCATCTTCGGCATGGCCCGCAAGATCGAAAACGGGGGGTCGCTGGCGATCCTGGGGACCCTCCTGGTCGATACGGGGAGCCGGATGGATCAGGTGATCTTTGAGGAGTTCAAGGGCACCGGGAACATGGAGATCGTGCTCTCCCGCGACATCTCCAACCAGCGCATCTATCCGGCCATCGACATCTCGAAGAGCGGCACCCGCAAGGAAGAGCTGCTCTTTACGCCAAGCGAACTCGAGCCGGTGCGGAAGATCCGGCGCGCGCTCGCCGGCCTCGCCCCGGTGCAAGCCGTCCAGACCCTGATCGGCCAGCTCCAGAAGTACCCGACCAACAAAGCGTGGCTGCAGACCGTCTAGGGCGAGCACCACATTAGACGTCTTGACGTTAAAACGTCCATATGCTACGCTTGCTGATACGGGAGGGGACGACACATGGCGAAGCGCGCGACGGTCTATCTGGATCCGAGGATTCACCGGGCGATTAAGCTCAAAGCGGTTCAAACCGATTCCACTGTGTCTGACTTGGTCAACGAAGCCTTGCGGCTCTCGCTCAAGGAAGACGCCATCGATCTCCAAGCGATTCAGAACCGCGCGCACGAGTCTGCCCGTCCCTTCGAGGATGTTCTGCGCGACCTGAAGCGGGATGGCCTCCTATAAGCTGCTGCTGAGGCGCAGCGCGGAGAAAGAGCTTCGGAAAATCTCCGCAGGGGATCTTCGCCGAGTGGTGCATGCCATCCAGGCGCTGGCGCAGGATCCGCGGCCGCCAGGCGCGCGGATGCTTAAAGTCCCGGAACGGTATTGGCGAGCTCGCCAAGGTGACTACCGGGTCATTTACGAGGTGGACGACCACGGCAAGCTGGTGATCATCGTAAAAGTCGGCCATCGGCGCGAGGTATACGATGGATAAACGGAGGTGAGGGATGGGCAAGATGCTGGCGTGCAAGGATGTGGGCGTGGACTGTGATTTCGTGATCAAGGGGAAGGATGAGGCGGACATCCTGCGGCAGGCGGCGGAGCACGCCAAGGGGTGCCACAACAACATCCAAATGACGCCGGCGGTCCAGGCCAAGATCCGTTCGGCGATCAAGGACGAAGGCGGCTCCGAGTGCTGCGGCGGGAGCTCCTGCCACTAAGGTCGTGGTTCACTGTGCCGGGTCCTGCCGCTGCGCCACCCCACGGCGGTCCTCGGCGGCGGGGCGTGCTCAGTCAGATAATTGTGCCCCCCATCCCCCGCTTACGCCTTCGGGCCGGCGTGGGGCCCCGGCTCCGCGTCACCCGGCACCATCGCCACTAAACGTGATTCGCGTCGCCGCGCCTGCCGGGCTAGAATAGGCGCATGGCTCAGCGGGAGAAGCTAGCGCTCTTCCTGGTCATCGCGTGCGCCACGGCGGGCTACGCGGTCTACTTCAACGTCTCCGCTGTTCCGTACCCTGATTTCTTCGCATATCGCGAACACGCCCTCTGGTACCTGGACGGCCGGCTCCCCGAGTACTTCAAGCGGCTGCCGCTGTTCCCCCTGCTGATCGCAGGCCTCTCGGTCGTCCTGCCCGGCCCTGAACCCGAGCTGCTGGCCGCGCAGCTCATCAACCTCGCCCTCGCGCCGGTCTGCCTGTGGCTGCTCTCCTGGGTGGTGTCGCGCTTTGTGAGCCCGCGCGCTGTCCTGCTCGTGGTGGCGCTGTTCGCCGCCAACTGGGCGATGGCGTATTCGGCGACCCAGGCGAATGTCGAGATGGTGCTGCTCGCCACGGTGCTGCTCGTGATCGACCTGGCGCTGCGGGGATCGGCCTGGGTGTATCCGGCCGCATTTCTCGCGAGCCTCACGCGGCCGGAGATCAGCTGCCTGATCCCGCTCGTCGTCCTCCATGATTGGGTGCAGACCTCAGGTGTGCGGCGGCGCAAGAGCCTGCTCTGGGGAGCGCTGGCATCGGTCGGCATCGTGGGATGGCTCGCGCTCAGCATGCGGCATGCCCCGGGCCTCAGCCAGCAGCCGTACATGCATGAGCTGATGGTGCGGCACGGCAGCCTCCTGGCCTTTCCGGCTGGGGCGCTGCGCCTGCTCTCGAGCGTAGTCCCCGGAGGTCTGCTGCAAGCCGGGCTCGTCGCCTGGACGGTGAAAGGAGTCGCCGCAGGGCTGGTCCTCGCCGGAAGCGTCGTGCTCGCGCGGCGGCACAAAGGGCAGATGATCGTGCCGCTCGGGTTTACGATCACGTACACCGCGGTGCACACGGTGTTCCCGTCCTACCTCGACCGGTACGTGATGCCGGTCTTGTGGATCTATTTCCTGGCCATGGCTGCGGCGGTGGAGCCGTGGCTGTCGCGGGTCAGGCGCTCAGGACCTGTGGCGCTTGCCGGCGGCGTTGTCGCGCTCACGATGGTGGCCTCAAGCGCGCTGGCATCGGTCGGGCGCATGAACACCTATGAGGTCCGCGCGAAGCGGCTGGTGTTCCGGCTGGCCGGCGAATGGTACCGCGACCACGCCCGGCCCGGAGATCAGCTCGTCACCACGGTGCGGCGGGTTGTGAAGTACTACAGCGGACACCCTGAGCAGGTCTTCTATGCCGGGGAGCTCAAGGCCGAGGCGCTTGAGCCGCTGCTGCACGAGCTGATCGAGCGCGGCGTGACCTACGTGGTGTGGGACAACATCTACGAGAAGCCGAACAGCTACGACGCCATCAACCACAAGGGCTATCTGATCACGCTGTTGAAGGAACAGTACCCGCAGGGGTTGCAGCCGGTGGCTGAATTCACCGTGGGACATGAACACGTGATCGTGTACCGGTTCCGTCCCCCTGAGGCCATCAGCCCATGACGCCGACCGTGCTTGAAGCGGCGTGCTACGTCGGGCTCTTCAGCGCCCTCTGGTCGGTTGGGGCGATCCGGGCGTATTGCGCCGCGCTACCGATGCCGCACCGGCGGCTCCTGGGCGCAGGCCTCGTGCTCCTCGTGACCTGCCAGCTGATCAATGAGCCGAGACGGACGTTTCCGCTCACCTCGTGGGCCATGTACGGGCTGACCGATGCGCCTGCCGAGGTCGTGTTTTACCGCTACCGGGGGATCCGTGCCGGCGGCGAGGTGGTGCCGATCCCGGCGGATGCGCTCTTTCAGGCCGTCGGCCCCTCAGGCTTCGCCTCGAAGATGCGGCGCCTCGCAGAGGCAGCCCTGGACGATCGAAAGCCTCGGGCCAAAGAGAAACTGACCGATTGGCTGCGGGCGATCGGGCGGTACTACAACCACCGGCACCCGGACCAGCCGGTGGTCGCGGTCCAGCTGATCCGCTGCACCGTGCCCTGGGGCGAACAAGCCGCCCGCATCGCGGAGAAGCCGGTATGGCGCGCCGAACTCGAGTAGGCGGCGCCATGGGGGTGCTGCACCAGGACGCTTCGTCGGAGCTGCTGCGCTTGGTGCGCTGGCTCGTGTTCGGCATCTGGTTCCTCAAGGTGGCCACCGATGCGCTCGCCCCGGTCGCGTGGCTGCCGCTCTCGATCTTCGAGCCGGCCGGACTCCTCGCTCTGCTGTCGGTGCGGCTCAAGGCGGTGCTGCTCATGCCGGCATTCCTCTTGGGGCTGAAGCTCGCCACGCTGGGGCTCTTGGGATGGACGCTGGTGAAATGGCACTCGGTGGCCGCACTCCTGGCATGCCTCTGTCTCACCGTGGAGATGGGGATCCTGCGCGGGTTCGCCGCGCACATCGACCACAAGGACCTGGCGCTGCTCTACGCAGCGTATTGGCTCGCGGTGCTGCCGCTCGCCGATCGCTGGGCCGCTGCGCGGGGCGAAACGGCGGCGAAACCCTACACCCTCTCCGGCATTCCAATCGTCGCGATCCTGGCCAGCTTGTGCGTCACGTACATGATGGTCGGGGTCTTCCGCGTGACGCATGGGCAGCTTGACGTGTTCACCTCCGGCAGCATGCCGTACTGGGCGATCCGCAATACGTTCCAGGTGAGCCAGCCGGACTGGGGCTGGGGACGGTACCTGCTGGAGCAGCCGTGGCTCAGGGCCGCGCTCAACGCCGGCTTTCCCGTGGTGACGCTGTTCGAGATCCTGGCGCCGCTGTGCCTGGTGTCCGCGCGGTTCCGGCTGGTGTTCGCGCTGGTCATGGTGCCGTTCCATCTCTTCTCCTGGATCTTCATGGAGGTCTTCTTCTGGAAAAGCCTCGCGCTCTATGTGCTCCTCTTGCCAGGCGGCTCGCTTCAAGCAATAATAGGGCGCACCTCCCGTCTGTTCCTCGCACGTCGCTTCCCGTAACACGCCGTTCTACTGCACCAGCCATAATTGTAAAGACACTTGTATATACAAGTGTAGGAGTGTACACTATCCATGAAAGCATTGCGGTGGAATCCCCTGAAGAGCGAGCGCCTAAAGAGGGCGCGCGGCGTGTCGTTTGAGGAGCTTATCCAGGCCCGGCTTGTGGCGGTGAAGCGGCACCCAAGCCGGGCCCAGCAGCAGGTGATGCTGTTTGACTACCGAGGGTACATTTGGGTCGTGCCATTCGTCGAAAGCGAGCATGAGCTGTTCTTGAAGACACTCTTTCCGAGCCGGAAATACACGCGGCTCCTGAACAGGAGGACACGGTGATGCGAGGGCCGGGATTGACGAGGTCAGAGAAGGGCGTTGAGCAGGCGCTGCTGCGCGGGGAGTATGCCGACGTCAGCAGCGCGACCTTTGAGGAGATTGCGCGGACGATTGCGCGCCGCCGAAAGGATGCGGTCATCAGCATCCGGATCAATGCAGAGGACTTGCAGCACATCAAGGCGAAGGCCCGGCGCTTTGGCGTCCGCTACCAGACGCTGATCTCTGAACTGCTGCACCGTGTCGCCGCTTAGGAAACGCGATACAGATCGCGCGGTACGATCAGATGGAAGCGAAAGAGCAGGCCCGCAGGGAGCGGCGCCGCGATCAGCAGTGAACGGACGAACGCGGAGGATGACGATGGATCAGCTCGCACGCAGGACGATCGGGATCGGCGCGGTGCTCTGCTCGATGGCGCTCTTCGTTGGACCGAACGCCGAGGCGAAGCACGGCGGCAAGGAGATGAGCGGGAAGGACAAGTCGAAGAAAATGATTCAGCGGCTCGACAAGGCCGTTGAGCTGACCGATGCGCAGCGGGCGCAAGTTGAGCAGATTCTGCAGGAGCAGCAGGGCAAGCGGCAGCAGCTCATGGATCAGATGCAGGCGCTCCGGCAGGAGAAGCATGACAAAATCCGGGCGATCCTGACGCCGGAGCAGCAGCCCAAGTTCGACGCGTGGCACGCGAAGAAGATGAAGCAGGGCCACAAGCGCGGGTGGTTCGGCCGCAAGGGCCGCTCAGAGGGACACAGCTAACCAGTCATGAAGATCCAGGCCCTCCGGTACGAATAGCTCCAGGCCCTTCCGTTAAAAACTCGTCGCCAGCAGGCGCGGCCTGCGGTATTCTTGTGGGACGATGCGGGTGCTCCTGCTGAGCTATGAATTTCCGCCGCTGGGCGGCGGCGGCGCGCACGTGGTCCGCGACCTCTCCCGCGAGCTGACCCGCCTGGGCCACCAGGTGGACCTGGTCACGATGGGGTACCGCGGGCTGCCGCGCCAGGACGTGGTGGACGGCGTCACCGTCCATCGCGTGCGCTGCGTGCGGCGCAAGCCCTTCGTCTGCACGATGCCGGAGGCGGCCACGTATCTCGCCGGCGCCTTGCCGGTGGTCCTCGGCCTCGCCGCCCGCCACCACTACGACATCATCCACGCGCATTTCATCTTCCCCGACGGGCTGCTGGCGTGGGCCGCGAGCCGGATCCGCCGGACCCCCTTCGTCATCACGGCCCACGGCTCCGACGTGCCAGGCTATAACCCCCACCGCCTCGTGCTCGCCCACAAGCTGCTGACGCCCTTCTGGCACCTCGTCGTCCACGCGGCGCGGTGCATCATCTGCCCGAGCGCGTGGCTGCAGGAGTTGATCCGGCGGCGGTGCCGGCGCGGGCGGCTCACGGTGCTGCCCAACGGCATCCTGCTGGCCAAGTTCCAATCCGGCCAGGCGCGGCGAGCGCACGTCCTGGTGGTGACGCGGATGCTCGAGCGCAAAGGGGTGCAGTATGTGCTGGAGGCCGTGAGCCGGCTCGAGCGCCCCTGCCCGGTGCATCTCGTGGGCGACGGGCCCTACCTCCCGGCGCTGCGCGCACAGGCCGAACGGCTCAAGCTGCCGGTCACGTTCTGGGGCTGGATGGACAACAGCTCCCCGCAACTGAAAGAGCTCTACGAGACCTCGCGCATCTTCGCGCTGCCGTCCGAGGCGGAGAACTTCCCGATCGTGCTGCTCGAAGCGATGGCGGCGGGCGCGGCCATCATCACCTCGCAGGGCACCGGCTGCGCCGAGGTGGTCGGCGAGACCGCCCTGCTCGTCCCGCCGAAAGACGCGGCGGCGATCGGGAAGGCGATCACCGCGCTGCTCGGCGAGCCGGCGCTGGCCGAGCGGCTGGGGCAGGCGGCCCGAACGCGCATTGAGCAGCAGTTCAGCTGGGGCGCGGTCGCCACGAGCCACGTGGCGCTGTACGAGCAGCAGCTGCACAATGGCGCGGTCCGTTGATGTCCTCCCGCCCGAAACTCCTCATCATCGCGCTCGGCGAGGCGGCGCCGGACCTCATCGCGTCCTGGGCGGACGCCGGCCGCCTGCCGACCTTCGCGCGGCTGCGGGCCCACGGGGCGACCGGACTGCTCCGGTCGCAGCTGCCGCTCATCACGCCGCAGATGTGGGGCACCATCATCACCGGGAAGACGCCGGGCCGGCACGGCGCGTTCGACTTCTGGCAGCGCGGGGCGGACGGCCGGTTCCGCGAGATCAACGGCGGCGCGCTGTACGAACCGCCGCTCTGGCGTGTGCTGGGCGACCGGGGGCTCGCCTGCGGGATCGTCAACGTGCCCTTCACGTTTCCGCCGCAGCGGATCAACGGGTTCATGATCGCCGGCCAGGACGCGCCCGGCGCCCACCGCGCGATTGCGCAGCCGCCCGAGGTGTACGATGAGCTGGTGCGCCGGTTCGGGCGGTACCACCTCAAGGACATCTTCCCCGGCGGGCGGAAGAAGACCGACTACCTGACGCTGATCGAGGACGAAGTCACGCGCCAAACCACCGCGCTCGAGCATCTGCTGACCACGCGCTCCTGGGACCTGTTCTTCACCTTCTTCAGCGCGACGGCGATGGCGCAGCACTACTTCTGGTCCGACATGGAGTCCGCGGACCCGCAGAACCCGTTCCGGGGCGTGATCGAGGCGACGTACCGGTCGCTGGACGCCGCCGTCGCCCGGCTGATGGCCGCGGCCGGGCCGGACGCGATCGTGTGCGTGTTCTCGGAATGCGGCGCCGGCCGGCTGCAATCGGGCATCCAGATCAACGCGTGGCTCTCGCACGAGGGGTTCCTGGCGTGGAAGCGTCCGCCGGAGACGAACGGCGCGTCGGACTGCGGCGGCGCGGGTAAAGGGTCCTCGCCGCTCAAACGCGCGATCGCGGGGGTCATGAAGCGCGCGAAACGGGCTGTCCCGCCGTCCATGTTCTATTGGGCGAACGTCGCCACGCAGGGCGTGCGGGGGCAATTGGAATCGTACCTGGCGGACTCGGGGATCGCGTGGGAGCGGACGCAGGCATTCTCCCGAGGCAAAGAAGGGGACATCTTCATCAACCTGAAGGGCCGCGACCCGCGCGGCATCGTCGCCCCCGGGGCCGAGTACGACGCGGTGTGCGCTCGGATCACCGAGCGGCTGATGGCGCTCGTGGACCCGGAGACCGGCCAGCGGCCGGTCACGCGGGTGTACCGGGCCAAGGAGCTCTACGCAGGACCGTGGGAAGCCTCGGCGCCTGACCTCACCGTGGCGTGGAAGGGCTGCGTCTACATGCCGACCGAAGACGAGGGCGACCGGAAGACGGTGTTCGTCCCGCGCCAGCGGCAGCACATGGACTGGCCGACGACCGGCAGCCACCGGATGGATGGGCTGCTCGCCTTCGCCGGCCCGGGGATCGCCAACGGTTCCGCCGTGACCGGCGCCCGGCTCATTGACCTGTTCCCGACATGGCTCTCGCTCCTTGGGCAGCCGGTGCCGGACGGCCTCGGCGGACGGGTCATTGAAGGACTCAGGGCGTGATGCGCACGCGGGCGTTTGGGCGCACCGGGCTCACCGTGTCAGAGCTCGGCATGGGCTGTTCAGGGCTTGCCGGCGGCCTCTACTACCGCAACGACCGCGAAGCCTTGGCGACGCTGCAGGGGGCTTTCGATGCCGGCATCACCTTCTACGACACGTCGTCGAACTACGGCCTCGGCCGCAGCGAGCGGCTGCTGGGCCGCGCCTTCGCCAAGCGCCGCCGCCAGGTCATCCTGGCGACGAAAGGCGGAGCCAGGTTCCTGCCGCTCGGGGTCATCGGGCTGCGCGCCAAGCCGTTCTTGCGTCCCATCCGCCGGTTGCTGCACCCGATGCGCCGCGAGCTGCACCACTGGCGCGACGCGCAGAAGCGGTACGACTACCGGCCGGGCTTCCTGACCCAGTCCATCGAGGCGAGCCTCAAGCGCTTGCGGACGGATTACCTGGACCTTTTCCAGCTCTACAATCCTTCGCCTGAGGCGATCGCGGAGGGGGGCATCTTCGAGACGCTCGAAGGGCTGCGCGCGCACGGCAAAGTGCTCCACACCGGGGTGTCGTGCGTGACCGTGGAGGATGCGCTGCGCTGCCTCGATCATCCGGTGATCGAATCGGTGCAGGTGGAGATCAACATGCTCGACCAGTCGGCTCTCGACCGGCTGCTGCCTGAGGCGGCGCGCCACGGGGTCGCGGTGGTCGCGCGCGTCCCGCTGGCCCAGGGCCTGTTGACCGCGATGCCCGACGGATCGATCGCCGAGCGGACGGCGCAGGACTCAAGCGCCTATGCCCGGCGGCGGCAGTTGGCTGAACGGTACCGGGCGTTCGTCACGCCCGGACGGACTCTGGCGCAGGCAGCGCTCCAGTTCGTCCTCGCGCTGCCGGGCGTCTCGGTCGTGATCCCCGGCATGGCGCGCCGGGTGCACCTCACGGAAAACCTCAACGCCTTGCGCGCCCCTGCGCTGACCGCCGAGGAGATGAGCCAGGCCCGCCGCCTCGCGGCTGGTGCCTGATCTGCGCTGGTTTGTCGGGGAGACGGGCGGGGACGTTAGAACCGGCTTCATAAATCCGCGCGAACCGCGTTGCGAGCGCCAGCCAGCCAGCTGCAAGGAACGACGACGACGCTGTACCCTTGTGGTACTGCGAGGAGGAGGGACGCCGCAGATGGTCGGCTGCCGCCGCAACCCATAGATGTCCGATAGGCTGGGCCGAGCGGCGTCGGCCCGCGGCGTTGCTCGTCGCTCGCGTACCGGCAGGCCTGGTACGCCACGCTCCTCGCGCCTGGCGGGCCTTGCCGCTAGGCCCAGCGCGGTCGCGGGGATTTATGAAGCCGGTTCTAGAAGCCGAGTTTCTTCGCGCGGGCCCGCATCGTGTGGGCGTCGCGGGTATTGCCGGTCTTCTCAAGGCACTCGGCGTACCGGATGAGGACGAGGCCGATATCCGGGTGCTTGTCATCCACAATCCGCTCGAGCACGCCGAGGAGCCGGGCGTAGACCGCTTCGGCGTCCGCGTACCGTGCCTGCAGCCGGTACAGCTCTGCCAGGTTGCTCAAATCCTTCGCGACCGTCTCGTGAGCTTCGGTGTACGCTTTTTCATTGATGGCGAGCGACCGCTGGTGCAGAGGCTCGGCCTCTTCGTACCGTCCCTGGCTCGCGTACAGCTGGCCGAGGGCGCTCACGAGGATCGCGACGGCGGTGTGGTCCGGGCCCAGGCTCTCTTCCATTGCCGCCAGCTTCCACCGCAGCTCGGCGACCGCCGGATCAGCAGGAGGCGCAGCGTTGGACAGCGCCGGAAGCTCGGACGGCGCCAGGGTTGCCGGCGCTGAGGCTTCGATCGCCTGCACAGGCGCTGCTGCGGGGGGCATGGGGGCCGTGTCGGGCGCGGGGGCCGCGGCCTCCTCGGCCGGAGGCTCCACCCGTTCGCTCAGCCACTTCCGCGCGCGGCCACGTTCGGCTTCGGCCTCGCCGCGCTTGCCTTGCGCTTCATGCACCTCGGCGAGTTGGTAGAGGGCGGACGCCATGCGGAGGGTGTTCGGCTCGGGCGCCTGCTCCCAGCCTTCGAGTGCGCGCTGGTAGAGCTGCTCAGCCTCGGTGTAGCGGCGCTGGCTGTGGTAGAGCTTCGCCAGGTTGTGCACGATCGAGAGGACGATGGGGTCGTCCGGCTTCTCGGCTTTCTCAGCGACCGCGAGCGCATGCTCCAACAGCCGGCCGCTGCGCAGGTACCGCGTCTTGGCGTCCTCGGCGGCCAGCCGGTACATCGTGACCAGGCCGTCGAGCGCGATGGCGGCGTTCACGTGCTCCGGTCCGAACTTTCGCTCGGCCTCTGCCGCGGCTTCCTCAGCCACCCGGACCGCATCCGGGATCCGTTTCTCCCGGTAGAGCACCTCCGCCTGGGCTTTCAGCTCCTCCCACGTGCGCTCCTCCGCTGCAAGGGCAGGAACCGGGAGCAGAGACGCCAGGGCCAGCAGGAGCACAAGTCGTCGAGACATGAAGGTAATTGTACCACAGGCGAGGAGCGTAACCCCATCAAAATATTGTGCTTGACCAATTATGCAAAACCTAATAAAATACCATTTTTAGTCTACTGGTCAACCCAAGCAACCAGCAGGTGGACGATGCGGAAGCAGTCTGCGTGGCTGTTCGGAGTGGCAGCGGCAGGGGTCTTCCTCTGTGCGCACCCGCAGCAGGCCGGGGCCATCTCGAGCGTCACGCTCAATGTCACGTCAACCCAATACAGCTATACCCCTGGCCAGAGCGCCACCGTGACGCTGGCATGGGCCCCGGCGGCCGTCACGCTTGACCCCCTCTTCTGGCAAGGCACGTGGTTTAACGACATCACCGTCACTCCTGACCGCGTGCAGCTGCTCGAATGGGATCCCAGCGGGGTGCTGCGCGTGACGACCGTCACCCAGTCGCCGCTCACCCTCACCCGCGCGACCTCCGGGCTCTGGCGCTTCCAGATTCAGTACGAAGGCTCCCACCCGATCAACGGCCGCTTCTGGCGCACCTGGACCAACATCGTCAACGTCTACGTGCCGCCGCCCGCCCCCACGCTCTTCGCGCCGGGACGGACCCCGGTCAACGGGCACGGGTTCCTCATGCAATGGACCCGCAGCCCCGCGGATACGATCTATGAGCTGCAGGAGGACACCTCCTCCACGTTCAACGCGCCCGATGGCCAGTACTGGCCGACGGCCTCGCAGGAGCCGATTCCGGCGAAGAACGCGGCCGCCTACTGGTACCGCGTCCGAGCCTGGAGCGGCCTGCCCGAACAGGGGGGCGCTGCCAGCGCCTGGAGCAACGTGGCGTCGTTCTCCGTCATGTCGGACACGGTTTTCCTGGACCTTGTCGCGCGCAGGACCTTCGACTATTTCCTCGCCTCGACCCATCCGAACGGGCTGACCCGCGACCGGTTCTCCACGCTCGGCGCGCCGTCGGATGTCGCGAGCACCGCGGCGACCGGGTTCTACCTGTCGGCCCTGACGGTCGGCGCAAAGCGCGGGTGGATCACCACGACCGCCGCGGCCGCGCGCGCCCGCGCAGCACTCACCACGCTCACCTCCGGCACGCCGCACGTCCACGGCTTCCTCTACCACTTCCTGCGGCCGGACGGCACGCCGTCCGACGTCCCGTTCCGGGAAGTGTCAGCCATTGATACCGCGCTCCTCATGGCCGGCGCGCTGCAGGCCGGGGAGTATTTCGGCGGCGACATCCGGACGCTGGCGGATGCGCTGTACCGCCGGGTCGAATGGGCGTGGATGTTCGACGCGAACCGGCAATTGTTCCGCCAGGCGTGGACCGAGTCCGGCGGGTTCGGGGGCTACTACGATGGATACTCGGAGGGCATCCTGCTGTACCTGCTGGCCATCGGCTCGCCCACGTCGCCGGTGCCGGCCGAGTCGTTCTACAGCTTCCACCGGGCCAAGGGGAACTACCGCGGGCCGGACTTCATCTTCACCTACGGCGGGCAGCTGTTCACGTACCAGTACCCGCACTGCTGGTTCGATTTCCGCAACAAGACCGACGCGCTCGGGGTGAACTGGTGGAACAACTCCATCGAGGCGGTGCGCGCCAACCAGCGCTTCGCCCTCGACAATGTGCCGACCGGGTACAGCCAGCACCTCTGGGGGCTGACCGCCTCGGACGGTCCGGACATCACGCCCTCCAACCTCTACGGCTATAAAGCGTACGGCGCGCTGCCGGCCTACGACCTGGTCCACGACGGCACGATCGCGCCGACCGGGATCGGCGCCTCCGTTCCCTTGGCCCCGGACATCGCGATCCCGGCGCTGAAATACCTCTACGGAGCGCACGGCGACGCCATCTGGCAGACGTACGGCTTCGTGGACGCGTTCAATGCCCGGCTCGGCTGGACCGACACGTACTACCTCGGCATCGACCAGGGCGCGATCCTCCTGATGCTCGAGAACCACCGGGCGCGGACCGTCTGGAACAGCTTCATGTTGAACCCGCACGTCAGGCGGGCACTCGCCCGGACGCGCTTCTCCGGCTTCGTGCCGTCGGCCGTGACCCTCGAGGATTTCGAGGACGGCGACTTCGCAACGCCGAACACGACGTTCGGCTGGGAGGACTCCGACCCCGGGGTCTACCTGCGGACGCACGTGACCTCGCCGGTCTTCGCCGGGGCGCGGGCGATGCAGGTGCAGTACGCGAAGAACGGGCACCCGTACGCGTTCACCAGCGGCAAACTGAGCGCCACCAACGCGCGGCGCGATTTCAGCAGCCACAGCCTCCTCAGCGTCAACGTGCGCGGTGCGGCGACGCTCCTGGTGAAGCTGCGCAATGCCGCCCAGGCCGAGCAGGACGTGGCGGTGCTGCGCGCCTCGAACCCGAGCGGGTGGAACCGCCTGGTCTTCGACTACGCGAAGCTGGGGCTGCCCACCAACGCGATCGACCGCGTGATGTTCTTCCTGGCGCCCGGCGACGGGACGGCGGCCGGCACGGTGACGATGGACCAGATCCGGCTCGAGACACCGAGCCCGCGGGTCGTGGACAATTTTGAGGACGGCAACTTCTGGACCCCGGCTGCGTCGCTCGGCTGGTGGGACGCGGACGGGACGCGCGTCTACCGCCGCAGCCAGTCGAAGGACCCGAGCCACGGCGGGCTCGGCGCGATGCGCATCGAGTACACAAAAGACGGGCTGCCGTGGTCCTTCATGGGCGGCTTCATCGAGCCGGCCAACCCGCTGCGCAACTTCGTGAACCGCAGCCGGCTCGTGGTGTGGGTCTCCGGCACGACCGAGCTGCTGGTGAAGCTGCGCGACCGGACGTTCCGCGAGGCCGAGCTCGGCGTGGCGCGGGGCCTCAACCCATACGGCTGGACGCGCCTCGCGTTCGACTACACCGGGCTGACTTCCATCAACCTCGCCGACGTCGACAACATCCTCTTCTTCGCCGAGCCGGGCAACCCCGCCGCGTCCGGCGTGTTCTACCTCGACGACCTCGCCCTCGAATAAGCGGTGGTGTCTCAATTTGCCGGGTCCTGCCGCTGCGCCACCCCACGGCGGTCCTCGGCGGCGGGGCGTGCTGACTTACGCAAGTGTGCCCCCCATCCCCCGCTCGCGCCTGCGGGCCGGCGTGGGGCCCCGGCTCCGCGTCACCCCGCAAATTGAGACCCGACCCGGCCCGCCGTACAATAGTCACACACATGACGCACGCGCTCCGTCCGCTCGCACTCGTCTTCGCACTCCTCACCGTCGGCTGGGGCGCGCGCCCCGAGGAACCCGCAGGCGCCGCCATCGAAACGCTCGCGGCTGACGGACGTACCCGCCGTTATCTCCTGCACGTGCCGCCGGGTGTCGCCGCGCAGCCGAGGCCGCTCGTCATCGTGCTGCACGCCGACGCCGGATCCGCCGGCGGCGCGCGGCGCCTCTCCGGGATGGATGCGAAAGCCGACGCCGCGGGCTTCCTCGTCGCCTATCCGGAGGGCGCCGGATGGATGGACCGTCACCCGCGCAGCTGGAACGCCGGCGCCTGCTGCGGCTACGCGCAGGCGGCGCAGACGGATGACGTGGCGTTCATCCGTGCGCTGATCGATCACGTGAGCGCCCGGCATCCGGTCGACCCGCGGCGCGTCTACGCGACGGGAATTTCCAACGGCGCCATGATGGCGTACCGGCTGGCGTGCGAGCTGTCGGATCGCATCAGTGCGATCGCCCCGGTCGCCGGCGCCCTGAGCGTGGCCGGGTGTGCGCCGGAAGAGCCGGTCTCGGTCGTGATGTTCCACGGCACGGCGGACCGGTACATCCGCTACGCCGGCGGCCCAAGCCTGGCGGCCGACGATCCGCGCGCGGATCCCTCGGTCGCCGACGCGGTGGCGTTCTGGGTCCGGCACAACGGCTGTCGGGCCGAGCCGCAGACCGCGCGCCGGGGCGCGATTGAGCGCGCCGCGTATGGCGGCTGCCGGCAGGGGAGTGCGGTCGTGCTGTACACGGTGCACGGCGGCGGCCACGCGTGGCCCGGCGGCGCGGCGGGATGGCGTTTCGGGGACCGGCCGACGCAAGAGCTCTCCGCCACCGACGCCATGTGGGACCTCTTCGCCGAACACGCCAAGTCCTCGGCGCCGTAACGGCGTGCTACAATCTGGTGTGACCATGCCTCAAATACTTGATGACGATGCCCTCGCTGCCTGACGGCGCGCCGCGCCATCGCCCGTGGCTCCGCCGGACGGCCGGGTTCGCGCTCAGCGCGGCCGGAGTGCTCTTCGCGGCCGCGGTCGCCCTGTTGGGCACGACGGCCGGCTCGCGGCTGGTCGTCCGCCTCCTGGCGCCGCGGCTCGTTTCGGCCGAGCGGCTCACGATCGGAAGCCTCCAGGGGAATTTCCTCACCGGGCTCGTGTTCCGCGGCGTCGCTGCCGAGGATCTCCGCGAGCTCCCGAAAGGCAATGCGCTGTTTGCGGAGCGGATTCAGGTGGACCTGTCGCTGTGGCCGCCCGGCCTCTCGCGATGCGAGGCGCAGCATCTGACCGCTCGGCTGCCCGGCTGGGCCGAGCAGGTGACCGCGGATGAGGCCGGGGGCACCCTGGCCGAAGGCGTCACGCTGCACGAGCTCACCGCCGAAGGCCTCCCGCGGCTGCCGGACGGATCGATGGTGAGCATTCAGCGGACGGAGGTGACCGGATGGCTCGCCGCCGCGGTGACGCCGGCGCATCTCCGGTTCAAGATCATGAACGGGCGGTTGAGGATGCCGTACGCCGAGCCGGTCATCTTCTGGGGCGAGGCCTCTGAGAAAGACCTGTCGCTCGTGGTCTATGCCAGCGCGGTCGATGCCCGCGAGCTCAGGCCGCTCTTTCCGCGGATGAACCTCCTGCGCGTGATTTCCGGGACCCTGCGGGATGCGTCCCTGGCGGTCGACGGGACGATCCGGCAGCCGGAATTCGCCGGGTCGTTTACGGTGGATCAGCTCACCCGCAAGGGGTTCGCGCTGACGCACAGCCCCGGCGTCCTGCAGCTGCGCGCCGATTTCACGAGCGAGCCTCCGCAGCTGTTCGGCCAGCTGCTGCTGAAAGGCGGGCTCCTGACCTCCAAATCGGTGATGAAGCTGCAGCCGAGCCGGATCATCTATGCCGGCGATCCGAAGAACCCGACCTACGAGATGAAGGCGGTCTCGACCGTCGCCGGCACGACGATCAGGATCACGCTGGGCGGCACCCGCCACCAGCCCGAGCTGCGCCTGGCGTCGACGCCGCCGCTGTCCCAGGAGCGCTTGCTCGTCATGCTGGCGACCGGGCGCAGCCTCGCGGGCGGCGACGTGCACACGAGCCAGGGCGAGATCTCCTCGGATTTGGCAGCGGACTTCATCGACTACTTCGTCCTCGGCGGCCGCGGCGGCGAACTGGCGAGCCGGCTCGGCATTACCGGGCTCTCGCTCACCTACGAGCAGGACACTAACATGGTCGGCGTCACGACGACGATCGGCGACCGCGTATCGGTCAGCTATGAGACCGAGGCGGTGCCGTCGGCGGATGCGCCGCCGTCCGCCGGCGCCGGCACGGCCGCGGACGCGGCGCGCGGGCCCGGCGCCTACAAGCTCGGCGCCGAATACCACGTGACGCCTGACACGTCGGTCCGCATCGAGGGTGAGCGCGCGCTGATCGACGGCCCGCGGACCTCGAGCGACGCGCTGGTCGGCGGACAGACCGGGACCGCCGCGCCGACGCGCGATGAAGTGTTCCTGAAACTCAAGCGCCGGTTCTAACCTACCCGTCTTCCAGCCTTCCTAATCGCGGCAGGGCCTGTCAGGGGACTTCCTCCGCCGCACGACTACGACGCACCAGCCGTGGCTCCGGGCTGTGCTCGCATTCGGTGCGCGTCACCGCTCCGCCGGCCCCAGCGTGGCCGGCTGTCGCTCG